>Ga0206948_1009_pt1 | contig 64912 bp, 67 predicted proteins | sample Alteio_BWOrgHeat_FD_153236 | JGI IMG/M metagenome (GOLD analysis project Ga0206948, IMG submission 153236) | Enriched cells from forest soil in Barre Woods Harvard Forest LTER site, Petersham, Massachusetts, United States -... | ecosystem: Environmental > Terrestrial > Soil > Temperate forest > O... | reverse complement strand
TTTGCTCGCCCCGTTCCCTATGGCGTTGCCATAGGCTGAAGTGAGGTCGGGCCGTTGGCGCTTCCGGGCTAAACTCGACTATGAAGACGTACGAATACAAAACCCACTACTTGCGTTTTGCAGGCCCGCTTAACGAGCGCGAAGACGAGCTAACCCGCGAACTCAATAGGCAAGGGCAAGAAGGATGGCGACTCAATCGCCTCTATTCCGACTTCAAACTACGAACTTTCAGCAGCCGAGGCGGCGGCCTAAACCTACTCCTCGAACGCGAGCTAGCGGACTCCTAATCACCCTAACCACCGATGTCCGCATCGGGCCCCGTCCCGCCGGGTTTCCCATCCGCGCCATAGGATTTGAGCTCGCACCGGCTTCTCTCGAAACCGGGCCATTTGTAAAGATACGGATGACCCCAAGGGTCATCACTTGGTAAATGCGGCAAATAGGGCCCGTTCCAGCCAGCAGCGCCCTCGGGTTGTTTCACCAACGCCCCAAAACCCTCTTTGGATGTCGGATATCGACCACAGTCCAATCGAAACCGGTCGATCGCCGTTCTAACAGTCGATAAAGCCGCCTGTGCCGAGCGGACATGAGCGTAGCCATCGGCCAACATGACTCCCCGCCCAACGCCCCAAATTGTTCCGGAAACCGCGGCAACTCCGAGAGTAAAATTAAGAAAGACTCTCCCCGACCGTTTATCGATTTTCATTGAATCGCTCACGCCGACCCTCGAACGCTCTTAACGCTCAACGCTCCAACGCTTCCCACTTAGTCGCTCCCATCCGTGATGTCCTCGTTATCGCCGTCGCCGTCAGGCTGTCCATCAGCGCCGAACGATTCGATAAGATATCCAGTCTGGCCGTTCTTACCTGGCGTTTTGTACACGTACGGGTTACCCCAGGGGTCATCCGTAACTTCCTTCTGGAGATAGGGCCCATTCCAGCCTGGCAATTCCTTTGGCTTGCTAACTAAGGCATGGAAGCCCTCCAGTTGGGTCGGATATCGTTTGCAATCCAGTCGAAATTGGTCGATCTCACCCCGCAAAATCGCTAAATCAGCGTGCGCTTTTGCGACCTTTGCACGACTGTCTTTGCCAACCATATTGGGAATGTGAAGAAGCCAAAGCGCAAATATGAAACCAAACGGAAGGAGCCCAAACGCAGCAAGACAAGTAAACGCATAAGTCTGCCGAGCGCGCTCCTTATCCTCCCAAGTCGTAACATCGTTCCGATCCCTTATCTTCATAACCCCGCGACCTCAGTCCTCCCGCAATGACGGCAACCTCGGGCAACCGTTCACACCAGCGACCAATACCAAGAGAACTCACACCGAATCCTGAAGGGAGCAGCCCCTATCACGAAGAGATTGCGTAGCAAAGCGAAGGGTTAGCCGCTCCGGCGGCTTACCCTGGAAATCTGCGTGCAAGCGCATTACCCGGAACGGGTTCGGTAATTGAATTTGTGCGGCAGATCGTTTTCATTACAGAACCCGTTCCCGGTAGATGCTGGCGTCGTACTCTCCACCAGGGTAGCTCGCAGACTGGCAACCCTTCGCTTTGCTACCTAGTCCCTTCGGGACAATTCTAATCGGCAAAGTTCCGAGGACACTTCGAGATCCCTCGAACGCTCAAACGCTTAGCGCTCCAACGCTTCCCCGGCGCGGAGCGGCCTCTCCGGCAACCCCAGGATCTCTCGATCGATGTCGGGCAGCTGAGACGGATCCAAGTAGCCTGCCGTTTTCAACGCCGCCACCGCAGTGGCATTCGCCGCGAAATCGGGACGGGACATCTTCAGCATCGTCGCCTTCGGCGTAAATCGCTGAGCGAAGTCGGTCCAGAAGTTCATCTCGACAAAAGGTCGGAAAAGCCGCAGGGTGATCAATTCGCAAATCTCATGGCGCACAAACTGGACCAGGTCATCCACAACATCCTGAGAGGCCCCGGAGTCCGCTTTCGATCCATGCCGAGCCTCCAGCATCGCCCGGCCCGACAGCAAAAACGTCGTAACCATCTCCCGATCACACCGGTCGAAGAAGTCCTCGAAATACGAACCATCCGAGTCGGGCCGATGCACCTCAAGTTTTGTCCCACCCGGAAATGTCGCCGTCCCGCCATTCGATAGCTGTTGAAGAATCGACTGGATAGCAGTCTGGATGTGAACGGTTTTTCCCGTGATCGGATCCTGAACGTTAACCTGATTGATATCCTCCGGAGCGATCGCCGTGATCATTCCGCCGCCAAACTGAACGGCGGTCTTCACCGATTCCGGCTTCACGATCTGCTTTCGATACCACGGGTCGTATGCCCGCCGGAACCACGATTGGCCTCGAATGTCGCCATCCTTTCCACCAAAACTTAAAACCATCAATTTGCTGGGCGCAATCGCATTCGGAATCTCGTCGAGCCCATAAACAATCCCATTCCGAAGCGCAATCGAAACGCCCGGGATGACCGCGATAACCCCTCGAAACGTGTTGTATTCATCCAGCACAAACGCGTAGTTCCGCCGAGGTTTAGGTCTAATCGACTTAGGCACGAGCAAACCCTTGAGGATCCCTTCCGGTGCAACTTCGGCGTCAATCTCCGCCAGCCGATGCCCTTTTCTAAGAGCATCTAGCATGTCCCACAAGATCTTTCGGATCGGTCGATCGGTATGGGCTAATCGATCCAGAAAGGCATGGCAAAAGTCGCGGGCCACCATCGCCTTAGCAAATTCGGCGTGCCGTTTGTTAGGTTCATGCGGTCGAGGTTCTTCGATCGCCGGCGATACCTGCAAATCGACGCTGAGAACTAAAACCTTCAAGTAAGCCTCAGCCCCACCCAGCACGGCGTCGTTCGCCATCCGGTCATAAATCGTCTCCCCAAAATCTCGCTCCGCATCGTCGATCGTCTGCGGCAGCGCCCGGTCAACCTGAATAAACCCAAACTCAGCCGAAGACCCAATATAGGAGCCGGCGATCGGGGTGGATACGGTTGGCACCTTGCGGTTAGGAGGAGTACCAGTCGTCGATGTGGATTTCTTCATGGGCGCATTCATTGGAGTACTGGAGTGCTGGAGTATTGGGCAGGAAAAACTAGAGAGAGAAAACCGCCTAATACCGTAGGGATCTGCGCAACTCTGCGTCCCCTTCCTGTGGCCATCTGCGGTAAAGACCCAACTCGCAAAATCAGAGAACTACGGTAGATAAGAACCAAACCACAGAGCACACAGAAGCACACAGAAGGGTAGCGGTGTGAGCCAGAGAGGGTGGCGACCACTTTGCATTTCAACCGCAGATGACGCAGATTTGAAGCAGATGAATAGGATTCCGGTCCGAGAAAACGTACCTCGCCACGCCATTTCCGAATTCCCTCGAACGCTCTAACGCTTCAACGCTAGAACGCTCATCTCCCCACATACCCCACCGCATCCGACTGTGGAGCCCGATAGGTTGGCATTCCCGGTGGATGGCCCGCCGTCAAATCGTTAAAGGCATCTGCCGCTGCATCCACGGCATCGTCATGGCGACCGGCAGGGAACTGGCGCAACTCTTCGATGAACGCCCCATTCCATGGCGCCCGGAGTAAATAAACATTGCCACCGTTGAGCTGAGCCGCGAACGGATCCGCCCGAATCTGCTTGTCGCCGGAAACAGGTATCGACTTCGCCGAGAACCCCGCAAGCATTCGAACCAAGGCGAATGCTTGCTCCTTTCCGGCTTGGCCAGGGTCCTGGGGCAACCGGATCGACACAAGCACTCCGTCGGTCACCGCGATCTGCCGCATTCGCTCATTCCGCTCATCCGGACTCCACTGACCGCGTGCGACGTCGATCACCCAGAATCGGGCTTGAGCGTCCAGACCCATTAGAACTCCAACCGTAAAGTCGCCGCTTCCCTTGGAAGCCGCCAAATCCCACGCTCGGCTCCATCGAACGATCGTCGGGACCTCGCCCCGTACGTTCTCGACCAAACGGCCGACTTGAAAGAAGGAGCCTTCGCGAGGGGTGGGATTACACTGATACAAGGCCTGAAACGAGCGTTCGCCAAGCGCCTTCTGGTCGAGGAGCCACTCGAGGTTGCGCCGCTCGGCGCAAAGGGGGTCTCCATCAGAGCGGCCTAGAGGATCGCCTTCGCCCTCACTGATCGCAGGAAGACGGACGACCGTCCACCGCTTGGCTTCCGGCGAATTGAGGATTCGTCCTCGCAAGTCGTCTTCGTGCCACGGCGTCAGGACGAGCAGTTTCTGCCCGTCCTGTTGGATCCGAGTGCTGAGTTCGTCGACGTACCATTCCCAAACTTTCTCGCGATGAATCTCGCTCTCCGCGTCTTCGCGCCCCTTGATCGGGTCGTCGATGATCGCGAGTTCAGCCGGGTTCCCCGTGACGCCGCCCCCGATTCCAACCGCAAGCAGACCGCCGCCCTCAAGCAATTCCCACTCGCTGGCCGCATGCCTGTCCGTCGCGAACCGGAAGCAGCCACGAGCTACCGCGACCCGCCGAATCTTGCGTGCCAGTTTGTCGACATAAGATTGGTTGTATGCCGACACAATTACGCGCAACCGAGGATCGCGTTCAAGCCTCCACACCGGATATCGAACAGTCACCAACTCGCTCTTCCCATGCTGGGGCGGACACAGAACCATCAGATTCTGAATCTCCCCCAGTGCCTGGGCCTCCAGCCGCTCCTGGATGTAAACCAAATGCGGCCACCACCACTTGAACGTAGGGCTAACCTCCGTCAGCCAGGCGTTGAATTCGGTGGGCATGGGGGAAATGAGGAAATGAGGAACGAAGCCTACCGGGAGATATGGAGTAGTGGAGTGCTGGAGTTTTGGAGAGACCTGTAGCCGCCGGATGGTTTGTACCGGCGTAACGTGCTCACTCCATCACTCCAAAAGCATTCACGCACCGACCGTCGCCGTCCCCGTCAGAATCACGCCCTTAAGAGGCTGAACACTAACCGGAAGGCTGCCGGTAAGCGGGACGGTCTCGGAAACTAGAGGAATTCCCTCCCATTCAAGACCAAAACTCACACCATTGCTTGATTCGGCGATTGATGCCGAAAACCCGTCGAGAATGGCGATCGAAGTCGATTCCGAAGGAACCGGCTCCTCGAAGTTTACATTCTGAGTCTGCCAAGCCCCCGCGAATATGTCGTGCCCAAACAAAGAAAGCCGAAACCGATAACGAACTGTGCCAATAAATTTAATTGTCATTAAGAACTCCTTATTGAGTGGTGAGGAAAGAGGAAAGAGGAAAGAGGAGTCCGGTTCCCCGAAGGGGATTCGTCCTCAAAGCCCAGGGTTGGGCGCTCCGGCGACCTACCCTGGGGATGCTGCAACCACCAACCTGAACCCCGAAGCGGGTTCCGTAACTCAGCCCTTAGGCTAACCAGCCCCGCGCACAAGCATCGTCAACATCGCCTCCAACCGCGAGAACCCGGCTTTCACCTCCGCGTTGAGGTTGTGGACGGCATCTTCAAGATGGCTTTGCCGTGCATTCTGCTGGTCTTCGCTTCGCTCGAGACGGTCAATCCGCTCACCGAAGCTCTGCTGAGTCGAATGCATCCGAACCTGCACGACGCCAAAGGCAACGATCACCGGCGTCAAAACTGCCGAGATAGCGATCCATTCAGAAATAGTCATGTGAATTTGCGGTCCTTAGCTGCCTGGAAGCCCATTCCAAATATCGAGGTCGACACCAGTACCTGCGCCGTCAACTGAACCGGACTCCGAATACTGCCAGCAGCTATAACGATCGAATGGCGCCGGAATCCGAGGGGCGGATACTCCATACTCTGCAACCCACAACCAGTATCTTCCGAGTTGAGAATCTGAACCCAACATGTCCGTTACGAAAGAAGGCGAGGCGTACAGCATCGGAACTACCCCCGTCGCCTGCTGGACAGCCGAGCAAAACTTAACGATCTTCGCGACCCGATCCTGGAGTGGAACTTCCAGCCATAAATCAGGTCCGCCAGGGTAAGAAAATGTCGGTTCGACGTCGACCGCGGGCGGAAGTTGTCCCACCCTATCCTGAATCAAGGTCAAAAAATGGTTCGCCTGGTCGCTAGCTTGATCTCCAGGAGTCAAATAGTGGTAGACCCCGTGCTGAAGGCCAGCCGCGGAAGCGCCCGATAGGTTGGCTACAAATCTCGGATCTACGTATTTCGACCCTTGAGTAGCCTTAACATAGGCAAACTCAATCCCCGCCCCGGCCACAAGCGCCCAGTCGACGATTCCGTTGTGATGACTAACGTCAATACCTCGGCTCATGCTGCCTCCGACCGACGCATCGATGGCAACTCCGAATTCGCCGCCGAACCCAATAGCAGGTCCCCCCTATCGGCTCTCGCCGACTGCGGCCCATAAGCCATCTGGTATCCCTGCCGATCAAGCCAACGTTCGATATCGGTGGCGATGGCAGGGTCGGACGCGACGAAGGGACGATCAGGAAGTGGATGCATGAGAAGCCTCACAAGCCGGTAACCGGCAGACTAGAAATGAAAAAGGCGGCCCGCCGAACGCGAAGCCGCCTTACCTAAAGAAACCGTTTCCATTTGACGCAATGGTTGCGGGATCACTAATAGTATATTCGTCGAGTTCTCGAATAGCAAGAGAAAAGTAGACAAAATTCTACTATTTGTTGGAATGCCAAAGGTTCGCCAAATACTTGTCCGCCACAACTCCCCTGCAAATGGACCTAAACAGTTTGCTCCAAGCGAAATTACTAGGCAGATGAACATAATCGCCTGTACACTGAAGTTGTCATGTATGAATACCGAACGGCGTCGTTCTTCGTTAATGGCAGGAGCCACGGGCACCCGATCGATGAAGTCGATAGGTGGATTGCTACGATGGTGGCCGAAGGCTGGGACTTTGTGGAACTCACACAAAGTGCCTTAACTACCGGCCAAATCTCCGTAATCGTAGTTATCAAGCGGCCAGTACAAGCCTAACGTTTAGGATGTAGGGGCAAGGCGTGCCTTGCTGGATCAATAGCCTGTAACTCAAACAGTTGTGCAACTTAACTTAAGCTCGTGAGCATCACACTCCGCCCCGCCACGGGAGAGGGCGGTAAGGAACAAAGCGGCATGCGCGCCGAAGCCTTGGCGAAGGAGTGGAGGGGGGAGTTCCGGAGAACAACTGCAGAAGTCCGCCTTAAGTCATTTTAAGGATCAAACTTCCCGAATTCGAGGGAAGATATTAGTGCGAAAGGAGGAATCATGCTTCCACTACTACTGCTCACCACCATGCAGCCGTTGACTGCACAGACGCATAAAAACCTTATTATCAATGGCGATTTCAGCCAGGGAAATAGTGGGTTTTCTAGCCAGTACACCTTCGATCAGGACCTAAACCCGACTGGCAATTACTTTATTGGAGGAAATCCTTTCGAGTGCCACCACGGCGGCGCCAGCTTTGGAGATCATACGTCGGGCTCCGGCAAGATGATGATCATCAACGGCGCGACTGACGCCGGCGTGTCGATCTGGAAACAGACGGTGAAGGTCCAACCTAATCGCAAGTACTTCTTCGGCGCTTGGGCTGCCTCCTGGGGCCAGTTCGGCAATCCAGGCACCGACCCAAGTCCGGCTCGTCTGATCTTGTGCGTGAATGGCAAGCCAATCGCACCGGCGTTCACCCTCAACTCACAAGACGGCGCTTGGACCAAGTACTTCGCTTCCTGGAAGTCTGGCTCAGCGAAATCCGCAGAGCTAAGTATCGTGGACGAAAACCTAGAAGGAATTGGGAACGACTTCGCAATCGATGACTTGACGTTCCACGATTAGCCGCCAAAAGATAAATCGTGCGCTCGCGCCCCCTCGCCCATTTGGTTCGTAATGCTTCCGAGTCCCGCCGAAGGGAAATGGAGCGTAGCGGAATCGGGAGGAGAGGGGGCAGCCGCAGGCCAACTCCCCGTTGATGTCCGATGGCGTTCCGAGCTTGTCGGCGCACATTCCAAAAGAACGCCTTCGAGAGCATGCTTCAGTTGCAAGGTCTTTATCGCTTACAATGCCAACACGTCGTTAGGGCAGAGTATTTGGGTGCTGTGTTAAACTCACTCCGCATGTGACTGAACCTGATCGAACATGAAGAACCTCAAAACTATTTCCTTGCTTACTCTTTCGGCGTTTGCCTGCTGCTCCGTTGTTTTTGCCCAGTCAGGTCCGGCTAAAGCGATAAAGGCCTACTACGCTAAGGATGACGCTTTGATGCTCAAACTCGATTTTGTTGGACTGAAGAAGCTGAAGACGGAGTATTCGACAAGCGACTACGTATCGTTTAACAAGCCGGACAAAGCTGGCAATGTGAAGAAGTCGACTCTGGCGCAAGAATTCCAGGAAATGGACCAATTCAGAGGCATTATCGACACGATTTCGAGAAGCGCCACACACGTCGACCGAATGACAATCCAAAAGACGACAACGGTGGTTATGGTTACTTCAAGCGGAGAAGTCAAAACAAAGAAGCTTCCAAAGGACGGTAAAGTGCACTCCATCGCCAACACATCGGTAAGCCAGGACACCTGGGTATTAGCCGGCAGATCCTGGAAAATGAAATCGTCGAAAACGTTATCGGATAAATTAGTGGTTGACGGTCGCCCGATTCCCGGTATGTGATCAACAAGCCGATCAATGTCGCTCGAAGACGATTCGTCGCTAAAGTGGCATGAGCGAGGCTGAGCAACGGCGTCATTGGCCGCGGGTCATGTCCCAGTTTTCAGGTGCGAATAGCGACTTCGAAACCGACTGTTTGATTCGTTCCACATATGGTCCTGAATCCACCCTCGATTCAGGTAGGTAGGCCAATTCTAAGATTCCCACCATCTCGTTCTCGTAGTCGCTGAACATCAGAACCCACCGATGCCAAGACCAGTCGGTTTCTGAAACTTCAACGCTATATTGAATCGACGTCGGCGCCACCGCCTTCTCGCTCGCCGCTTTTGAGCCGTCCGTTTCTCGGAAGTAATTGGTTGCCCGAAACACCATCCCATCAAACTGTGGAATGAATTCGAGATAGTGTGTTTCGCTGTCTCTTTTCACTGCCCTCCATCCTTTGGGGCACTGTAATACAAATCGCCGATGCGGACCGTACGTCCATTTCATTTCCGCGTCCGCTAGGCCCAAACCTTCTTCCATCCAAGTCGCTGGCTGAGGTAGCTCATGAATTTCATCAGCCCATCGGCTTTGAGAACTTTCCGTAAGTTGCCCAGATAACTCGTTGATGTGAAACGAATACCGGACCTGCGTCCATTGTTCCCCTGGCCAGCAAATCCACTCATCGGCATCGAACGGATTCAAGTAAAGCGATGTGTCCGAGCCGACGAAGAACTCGTCTTCTCTCGTTTCCAACCAAGAAGAAGCATGCAACTCACCGCGAAACTCCTGCGTAAAGCGGGCGTCGCCGACCAATAGTTGACCGACAAGCAGAATCGCCTCGTCAGGAGCGTTGCGGTGTGCATGGCCATGCCCAGTCTCAACAATCCACTCGCTTGCAGTCTGTCTAATGCCAATCAGAAAGGAACCTTGTGGATCTTCGATAAACACAGAATCGTCACCAATTTGCCAGGCAGCGGCAAGTGAATCCGGCACCGTCTGCTTCAAAGATTCAGCGATCGACTCTAGCGGCGTTTTCATCAGTAGTAGTTAGCCTTCCTTCTGTCGAATCAACCGCTTGTCAATTCATTTCGCTACGGCGGGGACAAAGGTGCTTGACATCCACTTTGCCGCATCCTTCAGGTCCATCGATGTGAATTCTAGAGCGATTCCGTTGAACGACCCGAATTTCGCGTTGGGCCTTGCCATATAGGTGAGTGTCAGCGGGACATAGTTTATGGTCGCTGCGTTGACGCTCATGCGGAGGATGCCACCCTGCCCGCCTGGCGTTTGCTGTTGGCCGCCGGCGTCGGCGAGTTGGGGGAGAGGAGATCCTGGTTTCCAATCTTCGACGGTGTCTCCACCTCGGTTCACAGCGTTTGTTGTCATTACGACGGGTTCCACAGAAATTGAGATCGTGGGGTTGGACTGGATAATCCTGTCTAGCAAGGACTGAATGGCGGAACGATCGATCATGGCAAGCCACGCATCAAACGTATCCATCATTCCCGCCATTAAAGGATGAGGGTTGTCGGTTCCGTCATAAATTGCCCAAGAGCCCCGCAGCGCGTCATCGAGGAAAAAGGGCTGGCGCAGATCTGAATTCGTACTGAGATCCTTCGGGGCTAAATCGATTGGATCGACGCTCGATTTCCTCAAGAACTCCAAACGGAGGTCTTCGCAATATCCAAAATTTCCCATCTCTTGGAATATAGGCGTCAGACTGCCCCGATACTTGGCGCGCGGTCCGTTATATCCATTTGGCGCAACGTTGAAAATGCGAACACCGGCAAGCCCGGAAGCCTTTACTAAGTTTGCAATCAATGCGAGACGTGCTTTAAATCCAGCGGACACCGGACTAATCGGTCCCACTTTGCTTTGCTCTGGATCTGCCCGGCGATTATCGTATCCCGATCGAGTAGCAATTCGACGATTGAGGGCTTCGGGCGGTGTGTCGCCGATCAGAGTTCGGTCGGCATATGCGTCGTCCTTCTTACTGCGGTAGTCGAATGGTCGGACTGCCAAGGCAACTCGGACTCCCATCTTGGCGCCGGAGTCGATCGCCCTGTGGAGCGCCGTTTGATTAAATGTGTCGAGCCAAAGCTCCTGAATTCCAAATCTAGCCGCCAAATCAACTGCCGCTTCCGCTTCATCTGGGGTCTCCGCAACAAGGCTCAATGACACAGGTAAACGGATATTCTGCACGTTGACCTTAGGTGTATCGGGAGGCTGTTGAGCTTGGTTTTGATTGGACTGGGCGTTCGCAAAACTCGAGTGCTCGCCAAGCCTGTCGGTTTCCGGTCGCAGCGGCTCGCCATTTGGAAGGAGAAACGAAAATAGATATTCCGAATTGACTCTTGCACCGTCGAATGTGACAGGTTGGGTGCGATACATTCGATTTTGCCGGTCGATAAAACTCCTGAGGGCTCCGCTCATTTCAGCTGTCGTAAGCGTCGGCTCCCTGTCGCCGTTGTCGAATTGCTTCACTTTTTGCAGCAGGTTGTCGTCGGGGACGTTTTGGTCACCGATTCGGAACTTGAAGTCAGCCAAATGACCACTCAGAAAAATCTGGTGACGCCACACTTGCTCCTCTGCGAATGCTTTAGCGTTAAGGGCATCATCCACAATCGCGAGTTTCATCTTTCGCGTCCCGAGGCCGATCAAGTCGGAAGTCAATTCATACGCCGTTCCAACGCGACGATAAGTTCCGGTAACGGCTAAGGCAACGGCCCTCAACACACTGGACATCGGTGCGCTTTGCCCGATGGAAGCCAGTGGGCGATCACCAACTCGAAAATCGGCGTGAAGTTCTAGGCCGACTTGACTGCCGATGCGGCTCAGCAGATCGGATATTTTTTCGATGGGTTTGAGGGTAATCGTCGCACCTAAGTTTGGTTCGGAATACCTTAACTCGCTTGGCTTTTGGACGTTTTCCACGACCTGGCGGATCTTCATACCGAACGAGTCCTGCGGTTCAAAATCTCGCCGATCTTCGCGAACTTTGAATTCTTGGCCGGGGTCCCCAGTGTCCTGAGAGGTACTTCGTGGGGTCATCGACCTAGGCTGTCCGATGATCGGCATCATAAACTCGAGACCCCGCTCAACTTTCAACCGAACAGACTGGCGGTCAGAGTCGCTTAGTCCGTTGGTTTTGGAAATGTTGTCGGAATACCCTTTGCTACCGACTTTTGCCGTGAAATACTCGAATGGTTTGGGCAATAGCGACTGAAATACAAGCCCCTGGTCCTTGGTCAAATCGGAAGCACCCAAGCCGACTCCAGTTACCTTGTTCCATTGGCTTGAATCGAGAGTCGTCAGCAGATAGAGAACCTTTGCGTGCCGCGACAAGCCGTCATACATGTTCGGCGCTTGCTGCTGGCTGTCGTCGATCTTCACCATCGTATCTGGAACGAATGCCGTGAGCCCCGGCATCGACACCCTCATGCGCTTGAAGTTGGAGAGCTCGGATAAACCGCTTCGGCTCGTCACCGCCCCTGGTTCAAGCACCATCAATGGCCCCCGCTTGGCAGCATCCCAATGCAGCGCATCAATGTACTGACTCAGCGTCGCGCGCTGAGTCGGCGCGGACCCACGTGACAAAGAGAGAGCTATCGCTAATGCAAAACCAAGACTGTGCCGCATATTGGTGAAATCATAATACGGCGCCCATCGCAAGGGGTTTAACAAGTGTAGGGGCAAGGCGTGCCTTGCTTGCAGAACTGCGGTCTCACCGAAATCTCGGCACGCCGCTGTACTTCAGGGTTAGATTACAGGTCGTAAAGGTTGTGCCGAAGAAAAGGGTGATCGCGCCAGTTGCCGTCGCGGATTGAATGTTGGTTCCGCTGCCTGCTGTGACGAGGGCGCCGTCAAAGGTACCGCTAGGTTGCCCGGTCGCGGTCATATTTCCTTTGAATGAGCCTGCTGTGTTCGCTGTGCCGCTCATCGCGTACACAAAGCTGTTGTAGCTTTGCCAAATGCCGGTGACAATGCCATTCTGGTCGATAGTAAGCGTTACAGTTCCTGTTGCAGTCGATCCCTGCGTGGTGAACGTGCCTGACCATACAGTGTTGTAGATAGGATAGGCGCCGGCATTCGGAGTTGACTGACTGCCTCCGCAACCGATACATCCGCACACAACCGCAATAAGCAAAGCAATTCGTTTCACGGCCGGATTGTATGTCACATTCGCCTCAGGTTGCAATGACAAACCCGTGGGGCAATAAAAGTCTAACCAGGGCTAGGTCGCGTTTTCGATTTATACGGATCATATTTCGCCCAGCTTAGTCTGATAGCCAGAATCGACACGGAAAGTCTCTTCCTAGTCGAAGGAATATCAAGTGAAAACTAAGTTAAAACTATCCACGCGCACGCTTGCCGGCACATTTGTTGTTTGTATCGCAATGCTCTCACCTTCAGGCTTTGCGCAAGGCAGCCACGGAGATGACCATCAAGGGCCGCAAGGTCGTGGTGGCGACCATGGCCGTTCGGACCAATCGCAAGGCAATCACGGAAACCGTGGCAACCCGAGTCGATCTCATGGTCGATCGGATCAGGGCAGGGGTGGACCTCCCGTTTCCCATCAAGACCAAGGCAGACATCTAGGACAAATAAAGCAGCAAAACCGAGGCGGAAATCCCGGATCTTTTGCCGGACGTTCAAACGGGCAGAACTGGGGCAATAGCCGTCCGACCCACATGTCGGCCGGCAATTTCGGCAGAGGCATACCGGCTTCCTCCTGGCGCGAAAGTCATCCCCACTGGAACGGTGGGTACTTCTACCATAACGGCGGCTACTATTATGATCGGGGGTACTCATACCCGGCAGTCGTTGTCAACGACTGGTCTGGAATCGCTATCGGCTTCGGAGGCGTGTCCTTGCTTGTCGGTCTCCACAACGACCCCACGTTGGTTTTCCAAGGGTCGATTGGAGAGCCATTTCCGGTAAGTCGGTATGAGCTAGATCTGCATAGCTCAGATCCTCAACTGCGTCTTCGGGCCACTTACTTCAGCAAGCCCTACTTCTGGCGAAACGGCGTCCGTTTCGACAGAGTATCCGTCGTGATCGGTGGCCAACACTACTACCGATTCAGACGTCATTAGCCAACAAATCGTATTAGTTGAAGTTCGGGAGCCCCGCACCTCTCCCCTCCGCGGGAGAGGTAAGGTGAGGGACGAACCGGGAGCGGGAGATGGGGCACAGATGAAGACAATACTCCTAGCCCAAGCCACGACGTCGTAACTGACCCCGCTGATTCAACCGTCGCCGGACTGCGATCGGAAGTAGGTGCATCATGATCATCATCCCGAGACAAAAGATAAGGCTTGGAAAAGTCTGCGCGGAATTGGCGACCCACCTTTCAGCCAATGGAGCCGCCAAAGCCTTTCTTGCAGGGTCCGTATCGTACCGAGTTGTCTCGGTAAGGTCACCAACGTAGCTAGTAGCCCAGGTTCCAGCACCAAGACTTGACCGGATGTAACCATTTGGGTTGGCCAACATTTCTTGAGCCATACCGATCGGCATGTACCCCATCCCGCCATATGCCCAAAGATTGACGGTTCGTAGCGGGGCAATCACGCCTATCACGATAACGGCCGCTAAGGAAAGTCGCTTGATTGTGCCCCATCGAAGCGATCCGATTTGAGCCGTTCGCACTGAGATTGCAACGCCAATCAAGACAAGCCCAAGCGGTGCGACCATCCAAGTTAAGTGCTTGGCTGCAATCTCGATATAGAAGCCGATCCAGCAAAGCAGGGCGAGACCGATAGCCAATAGAGGACTATCGTGCGTTGCCTCGTCCTGATGCACCTGCCCCATCGATTGCACGAATTTCCTTGGCTGGTGGAAACTGCGCACGGCGTTGACTTCGGCTTCTTGCTCCGATTCTCCAAGCTCTAGCCGAGCTTGAATGCTTTCCATAATGTGAGCGTCGACTTCGGTCACGACGGCGTCAGTGATCTCCGGTTCGAAGTGCAAGGCGCATTCGAGGCGAAGCCTTTCAAGGAATTCGTCGCGAGTGAGATCTTTATTCGAGTTGCGAAAGTTCATTGAGCACCCTGATTCGATGTCGATCGTGGGCGAAGCATAGTCTCGACGACGACCGAGAATTCCTGCCACTTCTTGTGCTGCGCCGCCAACTCCTTCTTGCCGTCGTCCGTAAGCGCGTAAACCTTTCGCGGCGGCTTGCCGTCCTGAGGGATCCAAGTTGCACTCACGAACCCATCCTTCTCCAGCTTGTGTAGAGCAGGATAAAGCTGCCCCTCCCAAACCTGAAGCGCCTTGGCTCCCATCTGCTTGATGCGCTTGGCAATCTCATACCCATGCAAGTCCCCATCCTGCAGCACCCCAAGAATCAATGCCTCTAGATCTCCTTTGAACGCCATTTCATCACTCCGACATCATCATACATCAAAAATAGAGTTATGGTGAATTCAAGCCTAAATTCCGCAGACGGCAGGCTTTCGGATTGACAACTAAACTCGGAGAACGCCCCCTCGCGCTGAATTTTAGGGAGAGGGAAGGGTGAGGGTTTCCCGGTCAGACGCCGACGGAGTCGGGATTTCACTCACGGTCCAAGGTTGTCGGGTGTAGGGGCAAGGCGTGCCTTGCTGTCACTTGAAGTGGTACCTCTACCCGGGTTCACTGAGCCTTCCGGATAAACCTTGCAAGAGGCAATTTCTTCTCAACTGCCAGCCTCCTCATCCCAATGATTGATTCCTTGCCGGAGGTGTTTAACGCCATGTCGTTCAATTCCTTCCCTGACGATACGACCCCTCGAATAATATAGAACCACGCGAGATATCCAACGAGCGGAGAGACATTCGTCAAGATGGTTGCCAACAATTTTGTGCGATTCGGGTCTGAAAATGAAAAGAAATACGGCGGGTTTGGCGTGGACACATGGAACTTGATTCGTATCACGGCAAGTGGAAGAAAGACAACGGCAAAGAAGACGAAAAGCCAAACCGGTATGGCGTAAACACCATACAGCCAGTAAAGCCTAATCGCCCTCAGCCGTCTCACCTTGCCATTATGGGGTCAACCTGAGTCCCTATCTGCGTCAAATCTGCGCCATCTGCCGTTAAGACTCAATCCCGCCTCTACCCTATCGGGTCAGACATCTTTCGCTGCATGGAAACTCGGTCTCCGAGGGTGCTCTGTAGGGGCAACGCGTGCGTTGCTCTGGTCTGCTTACTCCTTCAGCCTTTTCAATTCAGCAGCTTCATAACCCTTTACAAACTCCTGTCCATTCTTTGTGACCTTAACCACGACTGCCCGTTTGGGCGGGTTTCCGTGCTTGCCCTTAAGAGTGATGACTCCGGTGACTCCCTTGAATCCCACCGTGTTCTCAATCGCGACTTGCAAACCGGCAGCATGCTTGGTCTTCGCCCTCTTAAGTGCTTTGCAAGCTAACATCGTTGCGTCATAGGCCAGCGCTCCCATCGAAGTCGTTGGCAATGTCCCTGGATATTGCTTAGTCCATTTCGCGAGGAATGTTTTGACTTCTGGCCGATTGTCTTGGTTGTTGTAGGTGTTGCAGAAGTAGCTGCCCAGAATGGCGTCGCCTCCAGATCGGATCAGATCGCTGCTGTCCCAACCGTCACCTGAAACTGATCATAAAGATTCTCCGCGCACAAATGATACGACTAGCTGAGTCGATCGAGAATCGGACACGCGTCCAAGGTTGGTCGAACTTCGATGAGCAAGTATCTTCCATCGTCTCTTTGGTCTCAATGGAAGGACCGTCTACGATCTGCCTTTCCGGCTGCCCAATTGATTCCTGCTCTAAACTGACAACCAGCAATAGGCCTCAGGTTGTGCTTCTAGCATCGACTCCGCAACACCTTTAGGAGCGTCAGGCTCATCCAGATCCATGAGTAGATACTCGCCACCGTCAGTGGCGTGAATAAGGTCGTGACCAAATGGAGCGTCGATTTTCTGCTTCAACGTGCGGACAAAGATGTCGACGGTCTGTTCAAAGGCTTCGTTATCTGTCCAAACCCGACGTTGCAGCGTATCTCGGTCTACGGCAGTACCTACGTTTGACGCAAGCGCTTCGAGAAGATCGTATTCCCGGCGAGTGAGTCGAATCACGCTGCCACGGCGTGTGACCGTCCGAGTCTTGCGGTCCACCTCGAGGTCGGCGACCCGTGTAACGAGATCCCGGCTGAGATGGTCGCGTCGGATAAGGGACTCGATTCTTGCTACAAGTTCGGAAAGTTCGAATGGCTTAACCAAATAGTCGTCAGCGCCAAGGTGCAGTCCTTTGACTTTGTCATCAACGCCGTCCAAAGCTGTCGTCATAAGGATCGGAATTACCGACTTTTTGGCTCTGAGTTCCTTTACAACCTCCCATCCCGACATTCCCGGCAGCATCACATCAAGGAGCACAAGCGCATAGTCTTCCGTCAAGGCCGCCTCTAGACCGCGAATCCCATCGCTTACCAAGTCAACATGCCAACCAGCTTCTGTGAGCGCCTGCATTTCCACGTGCGCAACCGAACGCTCATCTTCAACAACCAAAATCTTCATTTTCACTTCCCGCGGCGGTTCTCAACAGCGAGAGTGGCCTCCAAAGGTGCAAACGAATAACAGGGGAAGATGTTTAAGTTAATGAGCCTTCCTGATACCTTTCTAACCTGATCTTTCCGATGGCCACTATCTCGGTGACTCGTTAGTCGATGACGACGCTTCCGTCTGTCCATCCATCCATGAGGCCACGACTCTTTGCCTCCGATCGATCCGGTCACCCAGGAGGATAATAAAACAGACTACTTCGATCAAAAGCCAAGATTGAACCCAATACTGCGGCCCCGCCGCGAGAACATTGAAGGTCTCGATCCTTGTGCCGTCGGTCTCAAATAACCGAACCCAAGCAGCCCGCCCAAACACCCAAGGGCTACCAATCGCCAGAATCCAAGCAAGCGTATATAACCATCTCTTACCTGACATCTCCACGCATCAAGTGACACCTAACCGCTCGACTTTGGTTCCTGGCAGGAGAGGATGTCCTTAACTCGTTGAGGGACACGCTCCACCCTGTGATCTTAGCTTCTTCTTCTTCCCGTCGCAGCGCGACGGGAAGAAGAAAGGGAGGCAGGTAGGATCAAACTCCGACTTTCAACAAGCCGGCCGAGTCGGCCACAGAGCCGGATCCTCCCGGACTCAGCATTACCGTCTTTCCCGAAGCAGTTGTCTGCACAACTAAGCTATACGACGCTCCCGGGGTTAGGCCGGTGACCACGAAGCAGGTTGTGGCAGATGGCACGTTGAACGTCGTCGTTGTGATCGACGCATTCGCCATGTGCGGAAAGAACACCGCCATCGAACCAAACGTCGCGCCGTCGAATGCTGTCCCACTTGAATTTTGAGACAAGCTCGCCGGAATCATCTGCGCTCCTGCGTCGGCGCCTTGGAGCACGTGCAGGAAGCGCGTGTCTGCTGGCATCGATGGATCTTGGTCCGTCAGGGTGAAGAACATCGGGTCGAGTTCGGCATGGGGACTCAAGTTCCCGGCGGTGTAGGTATGCGTCATCGTCAGATTCTGCGGAAGCAGAGCTTGCACGAAAAGCTGCTGGCCATCCGCCATCGTCTCCGCGGCGACATTGCCATTCACGACTGGCGAGTTCGCCATACATAAGTTGAAGGTCTTGAAGAGCCCCGAGTGATTCGTGGTGGCTCGGTCGTAAACCACGATATAGTCGTTATTCAGCCAAACGACTGACCGAGTGGCCTGAGTAACATCCGTTACGTTGTTGCCAACAGGGTAGTTACTCGGGCGGTTGTAGAGGTTTGTCAAGTTGCTGGATGCGTAGTTGTATCCCGGTCCATAGCTGTTAACCGTCGTCGGATCGCCGGCATTGGAGCCTAGAAACCATTGGCTTCCATTTGCCCATTCGGTCGACTCGAACGAGTAAAGAGTTGGAGTTCCAAGCGAACACCAGTTCTGGAGGGCCAGCGTGTTGTGGTACCGAGTTGTTAAGCCTTGCGCGTTGTTGTCATAGTTGCTCATCTCTTTTGTCAACCACTCGCCCTTTCGGAAGAACTCGAATTGGCCACCATCACCGTCTTGGTGGTAGATCGACTCCCAACTAGCTCGATAATCGAACCAGGTTGCCTGCGGAGTCCAATCACTTCGGGCAAGAACTCTTCCCGCCGCAGGGTCAAAGAAATTGAGGGGATATCCAGGCCGTGGGTCGGAAGCCGGTGAGGCAGTTGGATCCACAAGCATGTAATAGAGAACTGAATCGGCAACGCCCCAAGTCCAAGGATTTGAGACGTTGTAGGCCAATGTCCCCTGAACGGCATTCAGTGAAAACCACCTTGCCGCATTCACATGCGTCGACAACCCTTGCTCTTGATCAAGCAAACCTAACAGCGCAATTGGCCTCATATTGTCAGGCGTAATCCATAACCGAAGAAGATCGCCATAGCTCGCCATTTGATAGATAGGGCCAGCATATTGCTCGGTAGGAGGAACTTGCGCGGTAGGCGTAAGTGAGGACAGATAGCTGACGACATATCGGTCCCATACCGGCGCTCCGATAAGTTTCACCTGAGGTCCGGATAGGGCCGTGTTGTTAAAGCCGGCAGTTTGAAGAGCCAGCAAGTCGCCGAGAATGTAACCGAATGCCTCTCCATAAAGCATGCCTTCCGGTGGCAATCCACCGCTCGAAAGACCGAATCCGGCGCCGTTCCCAGAAAGGCCATAGTCTGCCACGACCGTCTGCGGGTCTCCCATCATCGAATAGACCTGGTAAAGCCAGGCTCCGATGCCATCGAGAATGTAGCTCCTAAGCGTGTTGCCGATTGCAGCAGGCGCTTGAGTCGAATCGATGGCTGGGTCATCGACAGGGTCGATGCAAAGGCCCATCATCGTGACGATCCGCATCTTGCCATCGAAGTAGTTATTCGAGGCCATTCGATTGGCTTTCACACCGCCGCTTACCAGCGAGAGGCTGTTGATCACGTTCGCAGGGAAGGGGCTAAAGCCTTGGGAGTCATAGGCAACGCAGCATTCTTGTGCCCAAAGCAGAAACACGTTGCGTATTGTCGCCTTGTCGCTTGGCGTAAGAATCGGATTGCCTTGTCCGTCTTGCGCGTTGTAGATCCAGTCGACGATGAGCGCCCATTCTGGGCCAGTGTTATTAGCACGGTTGAACGTCGGGAACTGCGGATCGCGAAACGGGGTGTTCGCTTGTGGACCCAATGCGGCAATGTTCATCACGTGCATGATCAAGTTGCGGGCATCTTGGGCATAGGCGATCCGATTCGACAGACTCGGGTCGATCAGCGAATTGAACGCCAAAACGAATGCCGTCTCTTCAGTCAGCGGCCCTTGATAGCCGTTGGTATCGCCGGGATCTGGCCAATTGGCGTTTGCGACTCCGCCGGGAAAGAACTTCTGGTTGTAGTAAGCCACACACTGATTCAGAAGGGTCTTCATCGGACCGTAGACCGGGTTTGTAGGCACTGCCCAACTCTGTAAACGTGGGAGATCGGCGGGCGTGAGCCAGAGCCGAGGATGGGAAGACACAGGGAACGGCACTTGGGCCGCGACTTGGTAGTTAGCCGTCACCGTCGTGATGGCAGCCGGCATGGTGATCGTCGTGGAAGCGTTGTTCGCATTCGCGACGGCTGCTCCCGTCCAGTTCTTGAATATCATTCCTGCTGGTGGAGCATTGGCCGTTATCGTTTGGACCAATCCAGGAGCAAAGGTTCCTCCACCGGATCCGTTGTTGACGGTAAGCAGATACGTCGTATTGGGGTTGTAGTAGTTTGCCGTTACTGCGGCACTCGATGCCGGCATCGTGATGGTGGTAGACGACGCATTTGGATTCGAAACGGGGGAACCCGTCCAATTGAGGAAGAGCATGCCCGCCGGCGGTGCGTTGGCGTTGATTCCGACAACTTGACCCGCCGAGTAAGAGCCGCCGCCCGAGCCGTTTGTGACGCTTAAGTTGTATTTCGGGGCGCCATTTGAAATGGTTGCCGTGAACGTGTTGCTTGGCATCGAGCCAGAGTTCGATACCGAGAAAGTCATGGTTTGCGCATTTGGCACGTAGATCGCAGCCATCACCGAATTCGATGTGATGTTCGTGGCATTGGTCTGGATGAGCGTTCCGTTATACGAATACTTGACCAAAGCGCCCTGGAGGAATCCGGAGCCGTTGATGGTGACCGTTGCCGAGCCTACAGAAAGTGGGGTTGGAGCAACCGAAGTTATCGTGGGGCCGGCAGGCATGACGTAGATGAACTGCGAACCGCTCCATTGGCTGTTGGCTAAGCTTGTCGCTTTCACCTGAACGCCCCCTGATGGAATCGCAGCCGGCGCCGTGTAAAGACCGTTTATGTCGATGGCGCCAAAGGTTGTCGAGCTACCGCTATTTCCCGGAAGGCTCCACGTGACGTGTTGGTTGGTAGTACCCGTCACCGTCGCAGAGAACTGAATTGTGCCGCCGGTTGCAACCGTAATATAGCCGGTCGGATTGACAGTCACTGTTTGCGAGTAGGCGACGCCAATCGACGTCGCTATACAGATCGTAAGAAGACGCAAGAGCCATCGACTCGCCTTTGAGCGACCGGTTCTCCTTGACAGGTTGAATAGAATCCTCTTCAAAACTTTCTCCTTTGCCCCCAAACGCCAGTGCGCAAGGGGCATAGGACCATGAGATCACACGACCGTAACATGAGCGTTACAGCAGAAAACTCCTTTGTGAAACGGGACCATTATCAAAACGAGGCCATAATTCAAACGTCAGGAAATGCATATGTTGAATCGCAAGAGTTTCGCGTCGACTTCCCTTGTTGTGCTCTGTACTGCCGTTTTCGCGAGCGGCGCGCCTCAGACTCAAGGCTCCCTCAGCAAAGGACTCGTCCACTGGTGGAAATTCAATGGAACCTGCATGGATTCCGCCGGTGAACTTGATCTCAAGCCGATTGGCCCGATCGAATTCGTGCGATCTCCAGCAGGCTACGGCATCGATTTCGATGGCTCGACGACGGGCATCAGTATCCCGCCGTTTAAGGAATTGCAATTCGAGAATTCATTTTCGATTAGCGCCTGGGCATACCTAAGGTCGTATCCGAAAAATGGCAAACTGTGGTCCTCCATCATTTTCGACGGAGACGACCGCAACGGGTTGGACCCGTACGCACTTCAAGTGAATGGGGACGGAAAGATGGCGTTTTTGATCACAGGAGAGCCGAACGACCTATCGGAAATTCAAGCTCCGATGCCACTCCGAAAGTTCGTTCTTGTCACTGGTACATACGACAAACAAACTGGCAGCCAAAGGCTCTATCTCGACGGCAAGTTAGTCGGTACCCAATCGGAGAAGTATTCACTCACGCCAGTTTGTGCGCTTGTCGATGGGCAGCATGCCGGTATCGGTATTGGCACGAACAATGGTTTCCCAAAGGGTCGATACAACTTCGGTTGGGACGGAGTCATTAATGACCTCCGCATCTACGACCGAGCCCTAACCATCGGCGAGATCCAAACCCTATACAAAATGAGCTCCAAAGGCTAGCCTTTGGAATAGCTCTCAAAAAGAATGGGGCAGTTCCAAGGAACTGCCCCATTCTTTTTATTTGAGCCCCTATTTCGTGACAGTAAGACTCACGGTAAATTCGGGTTGCCCCAGACTCGCAGAGACTTGAACGGACGTATCAGCCTTTACTTTCACCGTTGTGATTGTAAATGTCACCGAGGTTTGTCCCGCCGGCACGGTTACTTTCGCCGGCACCTTGGTAGTGGACGAACTGGTCCTCAAACTTACGTCGAAACCTCCCGCCGGCGCTGGACCATTCAATGTGATCGTGCCGGTTGAAGTTTGCCCTCCAGATACAGACGTTGGGCTCAAAGTAATCGTTGACAAGGCCACCGTGTTGACGATGAGTTGCTCATACTGCGTTCTACCGCCGTAACTAGCCGAAATCGCAGCCTTTACTTGAGATGCAACTGGACTTGTGCCGATAGAAAAGGGAGCACTGCTGCTTCCTTCCGGAACCATTACTGTGGCAGGGACGGTAACGGACGGATTGTTACTTCCTAGAGTCACTACCACGCCACCGGCAGGAGCTGGAGCGTTGATTTGAACGGAAGCCGAGACTGACGCACCTCCAATTACGGAAGCATTGTTGAGGATAAGGTTGCTAAGCTCGAATGCGCCGATCATAAGCCGTGCTGTTTGCTTTGTGCCACCACAAGCTGCCGTTAGATTGGCAACCGTCTTTGTAGTGGCGCCCGACGTTGTAATTGTAAACGTAGCTACCGACTGCCCGGCGGCGATGGCAACAGTTGCGGGAGCAGAAGCGAAGGGGGAGTCGCTCGTGACATTTACCGTGACCCCGCCTGTCGGCGCTGGGCCGTTAAGAGTTACTCGACCCGTCACCGTAGTGCCGCCGGCAACGAGTCCAAGGTTCAAACCGAAAGAACTCAATGCCGGAGGCGAAACAGTCAAAGATGCCGTTTTTGTCTGTCCTCCGGTGGATACGGAGATAGTCGTTGGCGTAGCGGCCAAGACCGTCGAGGAGTGGACAACGAAGACGATTATCGGCTTGCCCGCAGGCACGGTAACCGTCGCTGGGACGGTTGCGACGCCATTGCTGCTTGCCACGTTGAAGGAAACACCGCCGGCGGGAGCATTAAAGGCAAGATTTATTTGGCCCCATACATCGGAACCGCCTGCGGTCTGAAATGTGTTCAAGGCGAAGGTATACGAAACGCCCTGGCTGACCATAACGGTCGTGGAAGCTGACGACGTTCCCAGAGTCGCCGTAATCTGCGCCGTCGTTTGGGCATTTACTCTGTTTGAAGTAACCGCAAACGAGGCGGTTGATTTTCCTTGAACAAGATTGACCGTTGTGGGAACGGAAATAGCCGGGCTGTTGCTTGTCAACTTGATAACCCGTCCGCCCTTAAGTGCTGCGTCGCTGACGGTAATCGATCCGGTCGCCGTATCTCCTTCGATGAGGCTCGATGGAGTAATTCCAACCGAGGTAACCAAAAGCGGGTTGATCGCGAGATCTGCTTGCTTGAAGACGCTGCCAAGTTTGCATGTAATCGTCGCCGTAGTCGCGGCGTCTACGATCGATGTGCTAATCGGAAAGGTCGCCGAAGTCTGGCCGGCGCTGACTGTGACCGATGCAGGGATCTTAGCTGCGGTCCGGTTGCTGATTAGGATAAAGGTCATCCCCCCGGTCGGCGCCGCCGCACTAATTGTGACCGTCCCAGTCGCGGACGCTCCGCCTTGAACGGTAGTAGGATTCACAGTTACGGATTCAAGGGTTGGCGCCGCTAACGCAAAGCTGGATAAGCAAAGCGCGGCGAGAGTCAGCGTTCCACGCATTCGTCGATGCAGTGGCGTCGCAAGAAAAGAGTTGAAGACATTCCAGAGCATGTTTAGGCGTACCATCGGTAATTCTCTCGACGTTGGATCAAACTATCAAAGTTCTCTAAACTGGCGATTGTGCGACGACATCCACAAAAGCGCATTCTTCAGCGTAATCCGCGCTCAGATTGATTGGCGAAGTGCTAGAAAGTCGGATGGTGATGCCACCCGGAGGTGCGGCAGATCCGATCGTTACCGTCAGTGTCGAGGAATCTCCGCCCTTAACCGAGGACGGTGATAAAACAACTGACTGTGTGGGCGGCTCAACTGTAAGGGTTGCGATCCTGATCGCGCCATCTAGCGAGGCCTGAATATTGCCCACTTCCTCTTGCGCCACCACCGATGTAGTGATACTGAACCTCGAAGTTGTGTTACCGACGGGCACAACAATCGACTTTGGCATTTTTGCAATCCCAAAGCTTCCTTCCAAAGTCACTGTAACTCCGCCGGCAGGGGCAGGGCGTGCCCTGCTTCGGACAATCGGTATCCTCTCGCGATGGAACTACCCAATTACGTTCCGGACGGCCCCAGAAACTTCATAACCCACGCCCTACCCATACTGGGCGAAGATCAACGAATTGTCGGAATCGCAGCCGGCGGCTCCTTCATCTCCGGTTCGATGGACGAGTATTCCGATGTCGACCTCGTGATCGTCGTGACCGAGGCAAGCCTGACGATCGAGACGTCCGCCCGAATGGAGATAGCTGCAAAACTCGGGAATCTCCTAACCGCATTCGTCGGAACCCACGTTGGCGAACCCAGGCTTTTGATCTGCCTTTATGAAGGCCTGCTGAAAGCCGACCTGAAGTTCATTGTCGCGGAAGATCTCAAGCGCCGCGTCGAGGACCCCGTCATCCTCTATGACCCGAATCGCATTATCGCGAAGGCACTTCAAGAGAGCCAAGCAAGTTACCCCGCCCCAAACCGCCAATGGATCGAAGACGCCTTTTGGGTCTGGATCCACTACTCCGCCGCCAAAATCCGTCGAGGAGAAGTGCTCGAAGCACTGACTCTATTAGGATTCATAATCGAAAAGGTCCTCGGCCCGCTCTCACTACTAGACGCCGGTCACCAGCCGAGTGGAGTAAGAAGAATCGAATTCCTCGCCCCAAAACGAGCCGCAGAACTCGCCAGCCTCCAAGTCCCCCACGAGCCAGCCGCCATCAAACAAGCCTTCCAACACGCAGCCGCCATATACATCTCACTTAGAAAAGATGTCGAATCCCGCAAAGACGCTGAGCAAGAAGCCTTGCAATATCTGACCGAATCGTAGGAGGACAAAGTCCGCTCCAAATATCCCAGCGGGATTACATAAAATAGCCCCAGGTTAGCCGCTCCGGCGGCTTACCCGGGGTCGTGGCAGCAGGCGATAAAAGTCCGAGGCCGCTCAGGCGGCCCCCCCAAAAAAAACCTATCGAGTTACAACACATAAACGGCATTGAGACTGGTTCGAAGGACCTGTAGCCATCGGATGGTTTTTGCCGACGTATCGCGCCTTTCGTTCTCATTCCGTGATGACGGTTCCCCAAAGGGTTTTAATTGAACCTCTATGCTTGTTCGACAGGATCCTTCTTGAAATACCTTGACCAAGGACTCTTGTTCTTGATCATCAAAGCTTTCAACCTCTTCTCTAGATCTTTGCCGGATGAACTCACGATAAGTTCATCTAACTCGTTCTTTACTGCTCGAATGGCACGAAGTATGTAGAACCATATCGCGAAGCCTCCGAAAGTGGTGGCCAACATTACCAAGTTAGCTATGAGCTTGATTCGATCATGTTCATTGAAGTCGATCAAAAACGTCGGTCCCTTGATCGCATCAGGACGACAATGCAAAATGCACTGAGTACCCACAATCACAATAAAGTTGCATGCCGTGAGCCACACCGGTACGGAAAACATCCCATAAACCGAATAGACATTAATCTGACGCACCCGCAGCACCGACTTAGTATAGGCCCGACCTTCGGTGGGTCAAGAATCAAAGTGAATCCGCAAAAGAGTATGTGATACTCCTTTCTAATGCGAGGCGACCAGTGATAGAGACATACACGTCCGTAGGAACAGATTCGTCATGGGTCGTAGTGTTCATGTCGGTTGCCCCGGTGTTTATATCGTGCGCTCGATATAAGCGAGGTCAGCGATTTCCGATCTGGCCGTCAATCTTGCCAGTCGTCTATACGTTGGTTTGCTCGTTAATTGGCATCCCCGTGGAATGGATTATCGCCGGAGGTTGCGTTGGAGTAGGAGTTTCTTGCGCTTTCTCTAAGCATGAAAAGGCGACACCGGCATTAAAAATTGTACTCGCCTTATCTTTTGTCGGTGCTGGATTTGGATGGGTGTGGCTTGGAAAGGCGACAAATTTCAAGGTCATGCTGAGCGATTCGAAAGTCACATTCACAGAGTTCAGCCGGCCGGGCTCAGTAGCGAGATCTGGGCTGCGTATATCAGTTATTCAACACGACGGCGGACTCCATATTCACCCGTGGGGGAGCTGGTCGTCATTCTCCGACCGCGATCAGAGATCGCAGCTCGGGCCAGGTTTCTCCGGATTCGAAATATATTGGGGTCCCCACGGCCTGATTCGCGGAGACGATCTCGCCGTGCATTTCGCGCATTGGGCCGGAGTTGTCCCGACAGTCATGACTGGAATGAACCCTCCATACACTGAAAAGCCCTTGCCCGGCTTCTCGCTAACGAACTAAAACCTATGGCATCCGCTCATCGCCAATCCCGATCACCATTAGGCCAACGATCTGGCCAGCTCGTTGGCGCTCTTCGATCTAGCGACGAACTATGGTCGAAGGTGTACAACTTGCCCGATCTGAGAAACATGCGCACTAACCGTTCGGCGGTCTGTCAATCGTTAGCGGATCATTCGGATTCAGCTCGCCAAACTCGAATTTCCTCCACATGCGGTAATCGTATGCCATTGTTACGGTCGACATTAAAGCCATCAAACCGAGAGCCAACCAGGGAAATAACGTTGACGTAGGTAGCGCGGCATATAAGTAGCGAGCGAAAAACACGATAGCCACGAGGGTCATCCAAAGATCGCGAATCAATTTGCGTCGATAAGACAATGACCAGTAGAAAATATGCGCTCCTTGGTCGACGCCTTTCGGATTCTTAGCCGGGAGGTGGGGTTCATGCCAAAAGTTTCGTATGGCCGATGGATGGAGCCTCATCACCCTGAAAGTATAAACCTGATCGCTTTGAACACTGTGCGGTATTGCCGCAATCAAAACTTCCCTCATGCGAAGGTCACAAAGGACGCAAGGGGTTCTCGTCAGTTGAACTTTCCGTGCTTGGCCAGAACCGCAAACTTTGCATTCATAACCCTATCTTTGCGTCCTCTGCGACCTTTGCGTGAGGCAAAACAAACGGTAGCGCCTATTACTCTTGAAAATGGATAAAACACAAACAAAAGCCGCGTGAACCTCAATGTCGGCCTATGATGTAGGTGTTAAATCATGACTGAAACTTACACCGCGGTTGGCATGGAGGCCCAATGGATGATGGCCTTTATGCCAGTGCCTGCTGTCGTGATGTTTACGTTGGTCAGGAGAACCACAAGGCAGAGGCCCGCCTTCTTTTGGCAACTTCTGCCCGTGATGGCCTACTTTTTAATCTTCTCACTTATTGGACTTCCGTCCGAATGGATCGTCGCCGGAGCGTGTTTTGGAGGGGGTATAGCGATCTTGATATATTTTCCCCGCCTGGCATCAAGCGCGAAATGGAGTTGGCCGCGGAAGTGGGGAATGAGTGTCGTTTTCTTTGCGCTGTTTTGTGCGCTCGGCATTCAATTCATCACGATGAAATCGAGGTACCCGAACGAGATCACACTCAACGATTCATCTGCAAGGTTTACGTTCTTGGGATCGATGAAGACGCTTCCACGATCAGGCTTTCATATCACCGAAATCACTCCTCGTATGGCTTGGTTTAACATTCGGCAGTGGGGAAGTTGGACATCGTTTTCGGGAACAGGCAGCAAAAGTGAAATGGGACCAATGTTCGCCGGCTTCGACATTTACTGGGGCCCCCAGGGCTTGATTCGTGGCGACGATCTCGCCGTACATTTCGCCCACTGGGCCGGTGTCGTCCCAATGGTGCAGTCCGGCGATAAATATCCCTACAAGATGACTCCATTGCCTGGGTTCAAGCTAACCAAGTTGGGTCCGTAGCGTGATAACTGTAGGGGCAAGGCGTGCCTCGCTTGAATTCTCTGACGCGCCAATCTGTCGGTTCGGCCCCTGTATTTATCGAGGCGTGTGGTGCCTCGATGAATACTATCGTATCATGGTGTCTGTGGCGGCAGTTCAAACTGGGGTGCGATCAAGTTCCCAATCAACGGTGCGATTCCTAGACTCTGCGCTGCCGGGAGCAACGGTTTTCTTTCCGGTTCTGAGTTATCTCTGTGCGTTGAGGCTGGCTGCACACCATCATTTCGCAACGGGAGTAGCATGGTCGAGCTTTGCGTACATTGTGTTTCCTGTTGTACTAGCCGCCATCTGGAAGCTGGGAACAAGCCGGGGCTATCTATGGGGATTTGCCGCGCATGCGGCCCTCGGAGCCTCCATGCTCAACCGGCAAATAATGATTATGCTCTTTGGAGGTCAACTCTCCCATCCTTACTTCGGCTACTACTCAGGCCCCGATTTTGGCTTCTGCAACACCGGAATCGCGATGGCTTTCGGGGCGGTCTCCTTGTATTGCTTCTTTCGAATCGGTGAGTCAGACACTCCGTGGTCGGCAGGGTGGAACCGCCTCATGCTGAGCCAAGCCAGGCAATATCGAAACGAGTAGCGGAATCAGTGGGAATTGGAGCACAAGCAGATTGCGGTCGATGATGAATTTCATATGGCGCCATGCACGGTTGTCGTCGCAATGGACCAGAGAGCTAAGTCGCCGCCGAAGATTCGGATCTTTATATTTACAGTCACACCATCCGTATAACGCAGTTTTAAAGGTGGTAGGCGATTGGCTCACTTTGCGTCCGTGGCTTGAGAGAACAATGCAACGCTAGCCGCGACCGAGGCGGGAAAACAAGAGGCCCTTCGCGGGTTGTAGGATAAAAGCTGCCCCAATGGTGAGACACATAGATGTCAACCACAAACCGGCTCCTGGCCAGATGAAGTTGTTGCTCACCCCCATTCCCGCACCAACCAAGGCAGCCATTGCCCAATACTTTGCCGACGATCGACACCGCAACACTAAGAACCAAGAGACAAACAGGATTGGATTCGGAAACCAATTCCCGAAACCGAGCCCATAGCACTCTGTGAGGCATTCCCATCCCTTGATCGGATTCGATCCTCCCATAACTGCAGCGTCATAGCACGGTAGGAGACACGCGATAGCGTAAGACAGCAAGGCCCCCATAAGGAACCAACTATGCCTCTTGATCACAAACTTCCTTCTCGATTTCGAATCGTTCACTTTTTGGATTATCGAACCGACCCTTCAGCATAACTCACATTTCAGTATTTAGCCTCACGCAATGGACGCGGAGATCGCTAAGGGGCTGGACAATGCTTACCGTGTGTTTGCCTTTTCCCGAAGAGGAATGCCTTCCTTTGCGTCCATGGCGTACTTTGCGTGAGGAATCACCATCTGCGGTTAGATTCTTCTTTGGATTAAAATATGCGCAGTGAAATGAGCACCCTCCAATCTGTAATGGCCGATCTCGAGTCAAAAGGAAGCGAGAAGACTTGCATCATCTACTCCAAACACGGCAACAACCCGAAGAGTATGTATGGTGTCAGCAACGCCGACCTAAAGGTCATCGCGAAAGCGATCAAAGGTCAGCAGGCGCTTGCTTGTGAACTCTACGCGACCGGTAACTTCGACGCGATGTATCTCGCCGGCATCGTAGCCGACGGCGCGAAAATGACACGCGAGCAAATGCAATCCTGGGCCGATGGCGCCGAGGGATCTCCGATGATCTACGAATACTCAGTTCCCTGGGTCGCCGTCGACCATCCCAACGGTCGCGAATTGGCACTTGAATGGATCAACTCCAAGAAAGAACATATCGCCAGTGCCGGATGGCGAACTTACGTCGGGCTCCTCACAACCCAAGACGACTCGAAGCTCAACCTCAAAGAGATTGAAGATCTTCTTGCCAAAGTCGTCAAGGAAGTCCACACCGCCGAAAATCGCGTCAGATCCACGATGAACACCTTCGTGATCTCGGTCGGAACCTACGTGAAACCCCTCCTCGAACAGGCAAAAGCCGTAGCCAAGCAGATCGGAAATGTATCCGTCGACGTCGGCGACACCGCCTGCAAGATCCCAGTCGCCACCGAATACATCGCAAAAGCCGAAGCCTCCGGCAAAGTCGGTCAGAAGCGAAAAACGATCCGCTGCTGATACGTGCAATGCGTACGTTGCTACAAACACGAGATGTTGATGTGCGCACGCTCACCCGATGTCATGCTGAAAGAGAGAACTAAGAACCATGCATCTCTACCTGCTCCTCGCCACTAAGCTAACACGGGTGGTCACCACGATGACGCTCGTATTTTTGCTTACTGCTGCCGGCTTCTCTCAGTCTGTTACGTCCCTCTCGGTTTCACCCGCTTCACTTGTTGGTGGAGCATCCGCCACGGGAGCTGTGTCGATCTCCAGAAAAGCGCCTGCCGGAGGTTTCGTCGTGACGCTGTCGTCAAGTGCTGAATGCGCTACCGTGCCTGCTACGGTTACCGTAATGCCAGGTTCGACAAAGGCGACATTTAGCATCGTCACGAGCGGAGTGGCCAGCAATCAATCGGCAAAGCTAATGGCGCTCGGTGGGGGCACCTACAAAACGTATAACTTAACTGTCTATTCTTCGACCCTGGTATCGGTCGCAATCGCTCCGAAATCGGTGGTTGGAGGTGACGTCTGCGTTGGAGTCGTATCTTTGAATGGCTTCGCACCAAATTCCGGCGCATCTGTAAGCCTGACGTCGTCGAGCAAGTACGGATTCGTCCCCGACCATGTGATCGTCCCCGGCGGAGCAAATTCGGCTGAATTCTTGGTTAACACGTCTGGAGTGCCATCAAACGTCTCGGCTGCCGTTACCGGAAAGCTAGGAACGACAACCAAAAAGGCACCCTTCACGATTACGCCCGCGACATTGGCAGATTTAACTTTATCTCCTGCGTCGGTCGTCGGCGGAACTGCAACAGTCGGGACAGTCAGCCTGAATGGTTTCGCTCCAGTTGGCGGCATCGTGGTTTCGCTGTCGGACAGTTCGACCAGTCTTATCACTCTGCCGCCTTCCGTTTCGATTCCCGCAGGAGCGAGTTCGGCGGATTTCAACGTTACTACCGGTTCGGTTGGCGCCGAGACTGGAGTTCTGATTCTTGCCTCAGCAAATGGAGTTGGAATCTCTAAATCGCTATCAATTCTTTCTCCTCATTTACAATCGCTAACTGTCAATCCCACCTCAGTTGTCGGAGGGAGTTATTCAACCGGAACCGTAACGTTAGCTTCTCCTGCTCCTGCGGGCGGATGCCTTGTCTCACTAGTGAGCAACTCGGACGCTGCAAGTGTTCCATTTGCGGTTATGGTTTCCGAGGGAGCCGCTTCTGCCACCTTTACCATCACGACTTCCGTAGTTCAAAGCAACACGTCGTCGACGATAACTGGGACTCTCGAAGGGAAATCTCAGACAGCGCTGCTTTCCGTAACGATCTCGCACTATTTGGCTAACTCCGCGTGGCCCAAGTTCCATGGCAACGCTCAGAACACAGGACTCGGCTTTGGGGCCGGAGCAATCGGATCGTTGAAATGGAGTTACGCAACTGGCGCGGAAATCGGCGCCTCGTCACCGTCGATCGGCGCCGATGGCACGGTTTACATCGGATCTTGGGACGGAAACCTCTACGCGATCGATCCAACTGGCGGCGTCAAATGGACCTACCAAACCGGCGATCGTGTCTATTCCTCGCCAACGGTCGGATCCGATGGGACGATTTACGTTTCCTCGACGAACGGAACCTTCTTTGCGATCAATTCGGACGGCAGCCCGAAATGGAGTTTCCAAACTAGCGGATTCAGCAACTCAGCGCCAGCAATTGCTTCAGACGGAACCATCTATATCCCATCCATGGACGGTAACTTATACGCCCTCAATCCAAATGGAACGCAGAAATGGGTTTTCAATCTTGGGAATGTGAGCGGCGCTTCGCCGGCAATTGGACCGGATGGAACCATCTACATCGTCTCCGACGCTACAGTCCTTTGGGCCATAAAGCCGGACGGAACCCTCAAATGGGGGAACTTCACGGGTGTGGGGCTGGCGTCACCTTCAGTAGGGTCTGACGGAACGATATACGTGGGATCCGACGACAATAACCTTTATGCTTTCGATGCGGGTGGCAGCTTCAAATGGAAATATACGACTGGAGGCTGGGTCAACAATTGCCCGGCAATCGGTAAGGACGGGACAATTTACGCGGGTTCGAGGGACAACAGCCTATACGCGATCAAACCCAACGGCACCCTCAAGTGGAAATATGCCACCGGCGACATCCTTCTCGACGGAAGCGCATCGATTGGTTCCGACGGCACAATCTACATCGGTTCGGCAGACAATTTCCTCTATGCGATTACCTCAACTGGCGTCCTCAAGTGGAGATTTCTAACCGGCGGTTGGATCGACTCCTCTCCTGCCATCGGCGCCGACGGAACGATCTACGTAGGCTCCAACGACAATCGGATCTATGCTATTCGATAAGTTTATTGACCGCTGTCGCGGGTGAGCTTCATTTCCTTCGGCGGACTGCTCTGGCCAGGGGCCTGATTGGGTTGGATCGTGATCGTGTTTCCGTCATCGCTTAGTTGTCCCACCATTGGCTTCTGGTTCGGACTTGAGGGCATTTTTGAAACATCGATGCCCATCATCTTGCTGATCGTCAGCGTGACTTTGTTTCCATCCATCGCATAGGTTCCTTCCATCGTCATTGGTCCCACGAACGTGTTGTCTTTCTTGAATTCGAACGAAAACATCGCCTGAAGACTCTTCACCAGTCCACCGCCAGGGTAGGACTTGATGCTGGTCGAATCACCCGCGTCTGCCTTCCATTTGCCCACGATGTCGGGCTTGTGCCCGCACCCTGCCAGCATCAGGGCAACACACAACGCGGTCAGTCCAAAATGTTTCATATTAGAGGCTAGGACGTCGCGAGAGTGGTTTCGGATGCAAGCTAGGCAAGGACATGCGCGCGCACATTATTAAGTTCGATCTGGAAGCCGAGTATTTCTTTCGTGAACGGTGCTGGATCATCGAGTCGTGGAACGACGAGAGTGACGAGGCAGCTTCGATAGCTCGCGCTCGAGTGGAATCCGGTGTGACGACAAAAACACATTGCCTCAATGGCGCCGTGGAGCGATATCTCATTGTCGACGGAACCGGAATCGTGACGATCGGTGAGGCGGAGCCGACCAGGGTGACGCCTGGTGACGTGGTGATTATTCCGGGAGGAGTCAGTCAGCAGATTTTCAATGACGGACCCAATGACTTAGTTTTCTACTGCATCTGCACTCCGCGCTTCACGCCGAGTTGCTATGAAAGCATTGATCTTGCTTCCGATTGACTCTAGTCCGTATTTTAGCTCCTGTGGCCACGCAACACGCGTTGAATTTACCAGCATCGCGATCGTAACTTACTGCATCCTACGTCGTCTCGAGGTTATCCGCTAAAAGAACTAACCTGCAGTCCGGATGTAGGGGCAAGGCGTGCCTTGCTTACACGTGGATGCTTCATCTCAAGCCGGTCGAATGGGTTACAGTACGAGCTACCTAAACCTCGAGCGCGTTATGAAAGACCTTGAGTCACGAGGCAATCCATAATATCGCACCGCCACCTAGCCCGTTTGCGTTAGGCTAAATGGCCGTACTAGTAAGCGGAAAGCAAAACATTAGCTGCGTGAACATCAATGCAGGACAGCAGAACCATTAACCCGACCTGGTCCGTCGAAACCACTGAGGGTCTTATGGTTATTGCTTACTTATTCATCGCCCATGCAATTGGTTTCGGGCAGATCGACACCGTCGAACTTGCCGTTCATCACACACGCGCTACAAAGACGATGACGATGCTGAAGAAAATAGCTTCGGCGGACCCGAAGGAATTGGTGACTTTAACTGCGGACGATTCTCGAGGAATAATCCTTGCTCGGGGTAGCCGACGAGGAATCGATTGGGTCCGTGAATACCTGGAACTGCTGGATGTTGCTCGCCTGCCGGTCTCGTTCAAGATCACGATCTCATCTGAGGTAGACCACTCATCTTCCGAGGTATCGGCAAAGATCCCTAACGCGAAGGAGTGGAAAACGTCCGACGGAGAAACTGGTGTGACTGTCACCCTAACACCGCGCATCAACGACGACGCCACGACAACCTTTATGTGCGAAATACGGGCAGGATACGGCGCAAATACGACGAGCATCTCCACAATTTTCAGGTTGAAGACGGGGCAAAGCCAGACGATTTCACTTGGCGATATCAGGTCTGGATTCAGGGAATCACACACCGAAAAGGCGCTCAACAACAAATCAGCCAAGCTCCAAGAGCCTGTGATTACCGTCGAACTCGAAAAACAAAAGATCTAGTTGCCGTTCCGAGCACAACGGCCGATCAAGATCGGCCGTTGTGGATTGGGTAGGAGATCCCCCCCTAATCGATATCAGGGGAAGGCGTTTTGTCCGGAGGGTTATCAGATCCGTTCGGAACCTGGTTATCCTCGCCGGATGTCGTAATCGTCGCTGTGCCGATTGACACGTCCCAGTTGCCTGTGCAGTTGATGGCCGCACATAACTGGTCGAATGGCATGTATGCCCGGTTGTCAATCAGCACTACCTCGTTGTCATTGAGCATGAGGTGTGCTTCCGGATCGGCATTGTGAAACCTTAGTGGTCTCGTTTGATCGTTAACGTTGAGCATGTCGAGCCAGTCCTGGTTAGTGGTGACCGTTACATCCTGCTGTGACGGCAACGTGATCACTGCTTGCTTGTCCAGGTCTTGCCACTTAACGCTGGCGCCAAGTTGCTCGACGACATCGCGAATCGGAACCATCAGTTGTCCGTTGATCAAGCCTGGCTGTGCGCCCGCGAATGTCACCTCTATTTGGTTGATCATGATCTTCGGGGAGTTCGTGGTGTCTAATTGGCTGGCACCATTCGCCTTGAGACCCAAATCAACAGGTGTTGTCGTAGTCGGGGAATCGGTGGTTCCCTGCGTTACTGGAGTTTGGTCCGGTCCCAGAGAACCTGGACCGATCGGGTCCATGTTAACTTGACCCGTCGCGAGGCTCATTAACCCCACTGTAGCGAACGCTGCAGCGAGACATCGCTTATACGTGGCTTTCATGGTTTACCTCCAGCGGTTTGACCCGATGCCTCGTTGTTGTGTTCAGAAACGGCTTTGAAATTGTCGATATCCCAAATCTCCATTTGGGATTGTCTTTAGCGTAAGCTTCCCATTCATGAGCCACGCAGAACTACTTCAGCGCCACCTGCAAAATGCCGGCAAGCCTCGAACCGAACAAGACGGCAGCATTTATACCGATGACCTCGTCGTCGAGTTCCCATACGCCCCAGACGAGCACACGAGACGGCTAGAAGGTCCAGAGGCCTGCATGGCTTTCTTCTCAAGAATCTCATCCTTCGCTGAAGGATTCGTAATTGGCCAACCAACAATGGTCAGCGAAGGCGACAAGTTCATCGCCGAATACCACGGATCGGCCACCTTCAAATCCACCGGCCTTCCCTACGAGCAGGACTATGTTTTGGTCGCTACTGTCAGAAACGGCAAACTCTCGAGTCTGAAAGAGCACTACGATCCGCTTCGAGTTCTCCGCGCCATGGGCGAGATTCCTTAACCCGTCATCGATTGATGCCTCCACTGCTCCCGCCGGGGAGGCTTTCACCACTTGCTCGAGCGTGGGTGTGACGCAAACCCATTACCCAGATCATGCGTGCAAGGAAGGGGTTAAGGAAACTGGCGACTGCGCAGGATTCGATAACGGTTGCATCATTTATCCATTGGTCCAGGGGACCAGCAAACGAAAACGGAAAATGAACAACATGAAGAACACTCAGTCCCGCAACCGCAAAGGCTTCACCCTCATCGAACTCCTCGTCGTCGTCCTGATCCTCGGCATCTTGACCGCTATCGCTCTTCCTTCCTATCTCAGTTCAGTCAACGGTTCGAGACAGGGCGCCGCCAATACCAATGCCCGAGCCCTTGCAACAGCTGTTCAAGGTAAAGCGATTACAGCCAACGCCTACGACACGACGCTTGCCGACTACGCGACGGATCTCGGCGGAACCTTGCCGCTCAACCCATGCACTGGCACGACCACCGGCTACACGATCACTGCAACAGCCACAACGGCCAGCGTTACAGCCGCGGTCGGTACAAACTGCGGAACTTGGATTCCAGCCGTCTACAGCCTGACATTGTAAAAAGACACAACGAAAGAACGAAGCCCGGAGTCGCCATTGACTCCGGGCTTCGTTGCGTCACAGGCCAGTCCTTAGCCTTTGGGGATATGCGCCTTGATCCTTTCATGAAACTCGGCGCCGTCTGTGATCTTTCCGAGCGACTCGTCAACTTCGACGAAGTGTGCTCTCTGACCTGGACCCATCGCGATTCCTGCTTCGAGGTTTCCGTGCTTGGAGGACATGTTATGCCCTTTGACAGTACCGACGAGATTGCCGGTATGGTCCGTGATGATCGTAACCTTCATACCATCCCTCCGCCCTGCAGGTTGTGGTTACTGATGCCCGGCCCCTGATTGGTAATCGTCACGAAGTAGGTGGCATTGCCACTGTTATCGAGTTGCTTCGACTGGTCGGTGGCCACGTGGGGCGAACTCCAGCCGGGGTTCTGAATATCGGCGGAGGCAAACTGGGTGCCCTGATCTCCACCCCAGCTATACCACCAGTAAAACGCTTGACCGGGCGCCAGTTGCGCAAGTGGTCCAACATTATTAAACGCCATGTTCAATCTCCTTTCTCAAAATCAGCCGGCCAATACCGGCTCATCTAGGGGAACGGAGGACAAATGAGGTTTCTAACAAGGTTGGTAAGAAACTCCGACAAAAGATCGAGTGTATTTTCTAGAATCGAACAGCGATTCCGATCGAAACGTCACCTCTGGTCCCATAGCGGCCTGTAATGTAGGTTGGATTCTTAGTTTGTAATAGTGACGTAGGCAGCCTAAGCTCAATTGATCCCTCGTTCAACTTAAGATTTGCTTGCTCGCAATATGTAACTGCTGCGGTTATGCTGGCCGCATGGCCCTTTACAGAATAGTTGGGTATGCCGTAAGTTAGGCCGGTTTCGACAGATTGCCCCATAACTTGGTTTGCAAGAACGCGGAATTCTGCGTCAAACCAGACATCACCGGCTCGGATGTGATCGAGTAAGTAGCGGGTGGCCGCCGCTGAATTCTCTCCGTGCGTTTCAACTTCGAAAAGGAGAGCGCTTGCGTGAATCGAGGCATCGTAGACGCTTGGATTCACGTAGGAACCGGCACTTATCGTTGTCACAAATGAATCTGGATTTCCACTAAGGGAGTAACCCGCGAAGCGCCATGCGACTGGCGTACTTCCAGAATGGAATATCGGCAATGCTGTAGCCGAAACTCCGAAGGCAGAATGGTCTGAGCCGCGGATGCCATCCTCTTGGGAGCCAAGTAATACGCTGATAAACCCAATTTTGGAATCACTTGCACTCAAATATCCAAGCTGCGGTGAAATGAACTGCGTATGGCGGTATTGCGCGGTAAGAGCAGCTTGGGCTGCTTTCTCGGCTCTTTCGATAACTTCCACCGTAATTGGTGTTGCAGGCTCGATTTGACTAAAGGACAAGCCACTCACAGGTTTTAAAATGTTTCCCAGTTGAGTAAGTTTCCCCCTCGTACCCGCCGGTGGGTTAGTTGCATCAATCGACTCAAGAAAACTAAGTATTTCCCGAATCGTGGCTGTATTCTTAGCGGTGAACCCAGGTCCCGGGTCGCCACCCGTGCCCTGACCGTTCAGAAACGGATGGGTTTCTCCGTCATAGAGGTCCTGTGCCTGACAAACTGCCAATCCACCAATCGCCAAAACCAGACTCAAACTGAACCGGGAAAGTAGGGAGCTAGAATAAGACCTATTCATCAACATTATCACCAAGCAGAACCAACGCACTTTACAGCATATCTACATCGAGTTACAAGTCTTACCCCCTATCAATAACAACTGAGGGCACGGAATGGAAACGAGCCAAACGATAACCGAAGGCAAAATCCCACGCAACAGACCCCTTGTTTACGTGATGACCGATGTTGTCGGAAGCACTGCCCTTTGGCTGCAAGACGACGAAGGTATGGATGCGTGCTTAGAATTGGTGGATGGAATCGTTGCCAATATTTCCAAGGTTAATCATGGGGCTCTGATTGGCGACCGAGGAGAAGGAGACAGCCACTTCTTGGTGTTCGACTCCGTCGAACACGCCGTGCTTGCCGCCGTGCAGCTCGGACTTGAATTAAGAAACGAACCACTGCTTAAGGCCATCGAACTTCGAACGGCCATTCACATCGGAGAATCAAATTATCGCAGTGGCAATCATTACGGCCCCGAGGTCAACAAGTGCGCCCGTATGCGTGCAGCCGCCGGGGCAGGACAAATTCTAGTCTCGGAGGTTATCAGGCTCCTATGCCCACTATCGACCGGTCTCGCCTTTAAGTCGCTTGGCGTTCATCAGCTGCGTGGGATTCCCCAACGGGAAGAATTGTTCCAGGTTGTGTTTCCCGGCCTTCCGACAGAGTTTCCACCCCTTCGGGCATCGCTTACGGGCAGCAATAACCTACCGGTGTTCTTGACTTCGTTCCTTGGGAGGCACGAGGACATCCAACAGGTGTCTGAACACCTTTCCACTCAAAGGATGACCACCATCACAGGTCCGGGTGGCATTGGCAAAACTCGCCTTGCGGTCGAAGTTGCTCAAAGGAGTTTACATAAGTTCGACGGTGGAGTTTGGTTTGTGGACCTTACAACAGCGACGTCAGAAGCCGCCGTTATTTCGGCAATGTGCGCGGGATTTCCTGCCTCGGAGGTTAACGACGAACAGGCCCTTGTCCGAGCCTTTCTCGCCGAGCAGGCTTTACTCGTGATCGACAATTGTGAACAAGTGGCAACCGAGTGTCGAGCAGTCGTACGGAGATTGCTGGGAGCATGCCCCATCCTTCGGATACTGGCAACAAGCAGAATGGCTCTTCAACTACCGGGAGAAAAGATCTACCACCTCGGCAGTTTGGATGTTTCGATTGCCGGTAAATCCGGTGACGCCGTGGAACTGTTTTTGGATCGAACGAACGAATTTCACCTCCGCGCGGACCTAAGGGAATCTTCGCTTGGCGATATTGCGGCGCTTTGCCAAAAGGTCGATTGTCTGCCTCTCGCTATCGAGATTGTTTCGAAGTGGACTGACCTTTTGACCGTGCGAGAAATATCTGACCGGTTGGACGAATTCCTCGAGAAAGAGCTCGAATCGGACCAGTCAAAACCTTACTCGCGCACAATAGCCGCCACGATCGAATCAAGCTGCGAGTTGCTTTCCCGACCTGCGCGCGATCTTTTGGCTCGCCTTACTGTATTCTCATCCGCTTGGTCGATTGAAGCAGCTAAGGAAATCTGCATTGCCGATAACGTGACGCAGGAAGACGTGGAGCGGGCAATGAAGGAACTGATCAACCTAAGCCTAGTGTTCGCCGGATCTGTGCTTGCCGGTCAGCGACGCTTCAGAATGCTTCAAACGACATCTCAGGTCATTCGCCGCCAAGTCATTCAATACCCTCAAGACCTACTAGACCGATTTATCAGATTTATGGCCCTCAAAATCGAGGCCGCCAGGCAACTCGGTCAAAACGGACAAGAGACCAAAGCCTACAGCATGATTGAGGGTGAATACGACAGCTTCGTTAGGGCGCTCGAACTCTCGATTGAGAATGATCCGGTGAAATGCCTCGAGATGTCCGAATGTCTTCGCGACCATTGGCTTCGAAGCAGCAGGATTCGGGACGGAAAGCACTGGTTTGAAAGAATCGCTATGCTCGAGAGCCTTGAAAGCAAAGATCGGGTCGTTGCGCTTTCAAGCTTGTCGAGCTTTTGCATCCGACTCGACGAACTCAATGAGGCTCAGATCGCGCTCAAATCGGCGGAAGAACTGCTTCGCGATGAAGGCGGTTTCCAGTGGGCAAGGATCATTGGTAATCAGGGCGCAGTTTGGCATCGTCTCGGGAAAATGGAAGAGGCAAGGGACGCGTTTGCTGCCTGCCGGGAAGTGTTCCACAACCTTCATAGGCTCCCCGAAGAAGGGCTTGCTCTCATCAATCTTGGTGTCTGCAAGATGCGCTTGGGAGAGCCTCTTGCAGACTGCATCGACCTCTTTTGGCAGTCGGCAAGGTGCGGTGCGGAGGCAGGATCGCCGTCGATGCAGGGGAACGCCTATTCGAGCCTGGCCGAAGCCTATAGCTTGCTTGGTGAACACGAAAAGGCGCTTGAATTCTGCGAGCAGTCGCTTCTTTTCTATCAGCAAGGAGTGTGGCTCGTTCAGACCGCGTGGACACTCGTTAGTGTCTCAAATCTGCTCTTCAACGTTGGAGCAGTTGCCGAATCCGCACTCGTCTGGCATGCATCCTACAGGTTAGAGAGTCTGGCGAACACGCACTTCACTCCTCGACAGCTAGACATCTTAACCAGACTGCACCACTCCTACCCCAAAGATTTAGTTTTCGAACATTGGCCGGTTTGGGAGGCAACGTGTGAAACTGCTACATCGGACGAACTGATAGTCCTGACTCTTGAGGCTATTGTAGCGAGCCGAAGCAAGTAAGAGGTAACCACCCCAGCTTCAAGTTCAATAGCCCGAGAGGCATTGGGAAAGATTGTCCATCACACGGAAATCAAAGTAATCGGCGTGGAATTGCCTGATGAGCTAGGTGAGGCTCACTTTCGTTGCTCTGAATTGAAAAGAAATGTACGGATCAACGTCTTGGAGTAGGCATATGGATGTTGCAAACTGTGTCCGATCTAGGGACTCAACCTCCTCGGCTCGTCAATCGTAGTCAATATTGTGAAAGGTGCTCGAACAATTGGCATTGGATTAGTGATCGACCTACTGATGACGTCAGCTATCGCTTGGGCGGGACTTCGGTGGATTGCGGGGTACGACATTCGAGGCCCGTTCCTTTTGATGTCACCGCTGTACGCGTTCGCAATCTTTTTCATGATCGCCGGACGCAGAGTCTTTCGGGACCATCCCATTGAAGGCGAGGCAAAGTCGGTTGATATCGATCTGATCGAGGCAACAGCCCAAGAATTTGATCTTGGACCGGTCAGCGTGATCCAGCAACGTTATGGAAACGATCTGAGACTCGTGCTCACTTCAAGTAGCGGAGACGAGAGTTCCTTACCGACACACTGGGACAAGATGAGCTTCGACGCTAAGCGATTTGCCGTCGTAATGCACCTCAAAGACTCGAAGAAATCGTTTATGGGGCAATACGCAAAGAACTGGCCGAGCCAAATTTGGAAAACGGCAGCGATGATGGTTGCGGGGCTGAACCTATGGCTAATCCTCGCCTGCCATGCAGCCGGCGCCGTTTGGTTCGCTTACACAGTTTTTGTTCAGAGGGCAAGATTGTTGACGGATGCAGATATTAAAACACTGAGAGTCATGCGAGACCTGAATGCTGCCATTGCCTATGCCACTGCCGACCCAGCGAACTCTTCTCTGAACATCCTGCCCGAGCAGCGAATTGCCGCTCTCAGGAAGGAAGCAAATAAACTTGGGATTGCATAGCGTCTAAACTCTCGCTAATGCGAACCTTCGCTTGGAGAAGCTTTGACTAAACCCGTTCGAAGACTACTTACCGTTCTAATTGGACTTATCCTAGGTGTCGCCGTGATAACTTCCGTCGGAGCACCTGGTGGTATGGATGTGTTTACACGGCGCCCAAGCGGCCACATCCGTTTCGATGAGCTGATGTCAGATCTTTCTGCGAAAAGAGTCAAGACAGCGGTTTGGCAGGAAAACCAGCTCACGGGTGAACTCATCAATGGCGCCGAGTACTCGGTGACTGTTCCGGATAAAGACAGCAGCGCTGGGAATCAGCTGCTAACTTTCCTTGAAGCAAGTGGCACCCGATTTCAATTCGCCAGGCCATCGACATCTTCGATGCTGATTAGCGTTTTGTCGGTGGTTGCCTTTCCGCTGATGATCTTGTCGGTGCTGTACTTCATGTTCGTGAGGCCGCATACGTTGGCAAACGGAACAGCCATGGCAAGCACGAATACAATGGTTCGCACGAATCCGGTTGAGGCTCTATTTACAGGAGCGACAAATCAAGAGACGACCAGATTTGTTATTCCGCAGGGCAGATTTGCTCACTTCGTTTGGTCGGCCTCGCCGCGAGCATTCGATCCGAACGGTTCCGATGAAGTATTCACGGCAACGCTGAGAAATGCATTCGACGGCGCCAATGTCCAACTCATCGCCAGCATTTTTGGCGAAGGAAATGGAACGACAAAGTGCCTTCACCAAGGCACGTTTTACTTCGAAGTCGTCGCAGAAGAGTGCTGGACAATCAAAGTCCACCTGGCGTAACCTCCGACCTAACGTGACGCACGTTCGTAGCGGTAGGTATCGACTTGGAACGCGCTCCGCCCATCGAGAAAGGGAAGCGTCTTGTGGAAATGGCTTCCAGCTTCTACTGGCTCGCCGTCGATCTCGGTGTAAATGAGTTCGATACCATCATCCGTGAGCCTGTAGTTTCCAGCCGACGAACCACCGACGCCCTCATATCTAAATGCTCCGGCTCGAGTAAATGTGAAGCGTGTAGAAGTACTCTCACCACCCGAAGATCGAAGCGTCCACGTACCCTCCACTTCTGATCGAGTTGGAGTGGGCGCCGGCGTTTCCACCCGAATCGGCGCATCGGCCACAAGCCTTTCACGAACGAAAGTGGATCCCGTGGCAGAAAGACCGCGAGCGTCAATTCTCATTCTGAGCGGCAATCCAGCGCCTGGGCCGGATTCCACATTGAAAAATACACGCTCGCCATCAACCATGAATGTTCCAAGGGTTGTCTCAGACCCGAGTTCGTCGGTCATCGTATATCGAAAGATGCCGCCGGCCGACATGACAATTTGTCCAGTAGGAACCGGTGCATGGTGCCGCCGATAAAACGCTACAGAGTCCGAGCTTGGCACCCATTTGAAGTGCCCCGCTGCCACGTGAGGATCTGGTCCCGCAAATACCAGGACGTTTAGCAGCATTGCATTCGGTACCAGAAAGAAACTCATCGTAGAGTCGATTATTCGGCTACTTTCGAAAAAGCGGCCTAGGCGAGCTTGCGGTAATAAGCGCAATCCCCGAACTGCTTCTCTAGTAACTCAATCTTGAGATGGATTTGATGCTAAACCTGGCCGTCGCCGAGTAGATCGAGCGGGTCTCAAAAGTCTCTCGTCGCCCGAAATAAGTTCCGCCGGTCATGAATAAAGGGCCCTTTAGTCCCAATGAATATAGCCGCTAGCGATGCCCAAGGGGAATTGCGCCGCCTTGGTTGAAAAGCGCGAGAGCTTCCGCGGCGTTAAGGGATCGGTTGTAGATGCGCATATCGTCTATCTCGCCGTTCCAGCAGTAATTGTAGCTGGATACGGGGAAGGCGTTGTTTGTTCCAATACCGGTTCCTGGGTTGGAGGATGGGTCGAGAGGTTCGACAGGAGTCAGCGTTGAGTTATTCAGGTATTCGCTAGTGAGTTTCCCATTTAGATAGAGCCTCATGGCCCCCGATGGTTGATCGTAGGTTGCCGTAATTAACACGAATGTGTTTAGCGGCATGACTCCACCGATGCTGATTCCGGCGTTCGGCGATGCGGCACTATCGATTTCAAACACAAGGTTGCCGTAAGGGTCCACTTGAATAAAATAGCTGTCTAGACCGCCTCGGTCGTCCCCGTCGAAAATGAGCGAAGTCCATGCTTTTCCGCCGGTAGGATATGACTTCAGATTCGCCCAAGCGCTGATCGAAAACGACGCCTGGAATTGCATGTCGGGTACCGGTGGCAACGTGACACCCATCGTGTTGCCGTCGAGAACGATTGCTTGACCCACGGGTCCGGGCAAGTATGAAACTGCCCCAACCGCAGTTCCGTTAAGGCCGCCAACCGAATCATTAGTATCGCCATCGAATTTCCATTCGTGGATCAACCCTCTTGTCAATGCGACCGTGCCAGTCGAAGCAATTCCGCCTCCTCCGCCACAGCTGACGCACAAGATAGCTGTGCACATCAATGTCGCGAAACCTAACGCAGATATTTTGAATTTAAAGCGGTTCATGGCACAGGTGCGTTTGTCGACTGTGGACTACGACGATTATGTAGGGATCTCGTTCCGACCTTTCTTTGCGAGAAGCATTTAATTGGCCGGGACCAGATATTCAACAAGCAGTTTGCTCGTGATAGAAGTGAATGAGCCAATCAGTGCCTTCCCATCCATAATCGCTCTCGGCAATATATCTTAACAAGCGATTTACCGAAAGTGTTGTATTATGTGTATAGCGTTTGGCAATTCGACGGCATTTGTCGGTTGTCTCAAGCGCAATAGGAGAGAACATATGTCAACCAATGAAAACGACGAGCCTAAGCCTGCCAAGGCAACGTCGGTGTCTGGTCGAGAAGGTCTGACCGGACAAACTGCAGGTATTTCCCACGTTAGTGCCAGGCACAACGAAAATGCCCTTAGCGACGACACCCGGGTTGGTTCGGGAACTCATCGAGGGACTTCAGTTCGGCCACCAACTCATGAATCCGGGGCCAAGGAGTAATCGAGATGTCTCTATACATTCATAACTCGTACCCCACACCTATATCCGTGGCAATGACTTTCTACAATCCAAACTGTGCCGGCCAATTTGAAAAGATCGGTTGGTACAACTTGGTTCCGGGCCAAACCTTGGCCATTATGAATGGCGATTTGCAACGCGGAAATCGATACTACACTCTCTACGCGAGGGCAACCAATGGCGCGCAATGGACTGGGCCATTCAATTACACCGTTACTAACGCCGCATTCAATAGCTGCGTATTCGTAAATCCACCTAACCCGTACACTGTCGGATTCTTTGAGATCGACATAAACGGTTACAACGACTACACTCTCAACTTTATCCCATAAAGGGGGCAATGCCCTTCACGGCGGGTAGGAGTAGGGTTCAACGCCACTCCTACCCGCCATGGGTTCCACTCATCGAGTGCGAAATTACCCGCCCTTTGCGGCTTTGTCGTGCTTATCTCGATAAATGTCCTTGCTATTGCGGTTGAGGGATTTGTCAAGATTCTGCCGCTCTTTGGCGGTTAAATGGCCGTTGTCGTGACCCCGATCTCGGAGTTCGCGAGCGCGAATGCTCGCGTCGTGGGATCGAAGCTCATCGACTTGGTTGCGCGTCAACTCGCCGTTCTTAATGCCTTGGTTGATCCGCTTGTTTTGGTTCTGGAGCCGCTTGTTGATGTTCTGGGCAGGCGCCATCACTGTCAGCATGCTGACGGCCAGTGCCGCAAGCAAAGTGGTCAAATACGTCTTTCGCGTGTTCATATGGACTCTCCTTTCTGAATCGAATCTCATTCAGACCACAGCAGGTCCGAATGCGGGCAGCGACGCTCAAAACTCCCTTTGGTTTTGGCAGACGGGCCTTTAGACCGCTTATCAGAGGTAGTGCAGGCATTAAGTCGTCCTACCGGTTGCAGCTCAAAGAACTGCGGATTGAAATGCTAAACAAAACAGGACCACTGGTTCTCATCGCCGCCATTGCTGGCATCAGCCTTTTTGGATGCAGCCAAGAGACAAGAAACGACTACCACGCAGCCGGTTCAAGTGTCGCCGATGCTGCGAAGGACACCGGAAAAGCGATTGATGCCGACGCTAAGGACGTTGAAAGATCGATAGCCGACGCCGGCAGCAGCGTTCAGCGAGCAAACCGGGAGACGTCAGCCCGTGTAAGGCGAGCAATCCTAGATGCGCCGGATATTGTCGCGACTGACTTGGTCGTCGAAACCAAAGAAAGAAATGTCACGCTTCGAGGAATTGTCGAGACTGAGGTCCAAAACCAGAGCGCTGAGCACATAGTTCGCGATCTCCTTGGACCCGCTTACACAGTAGACGATCAGCTTACGATTGGCGGTTGACAATGCCGATTTCACGATGACGATGGCCATCGCAAGGACACTATCATGGATTACGAAAAAAAACAAAAGCCATTAACTCAAAAAGGCAGTTCGCTCAGAACGCTTAAGAATTGGATACCAAAAACTCACGCCGAAAGGACGAGGGATAACCTTGAACTTGCGAATATGAAGAACGAGATGGAAGCTACACTATCCGAGCTAAGCCCTGACATGCAAGCTGAAATCCGGTCCATGTCCAACTTGAGCGATCCGACCGAGGCAGAACGCGAACTCATTAAGTATGTGGTGAGCGAGGACCACTTCAAGCAGCAAAGAAAAGAATCTCAAAAAGGGGCCTTTCGAGATGAGGAAACGATGAAAGACCGCATTTATTGGATCGCTTTCGTTCCTTGCCTAGTGGCGCTGTATTACCTCTACGCATGGCTATCCGCCAGCCCAGTTCGAGTAGGTCATTGAGGTCCTCAGGAACAAAGGCCAAATGCACGTACCGGAAATGTCCCGAAACCCTTAACTTTTACGGGCACAGCATAAAACCGAAACCCACTTTCCGGTAGGGCGGAAAGGTTACACATATGTTCCACGATCGGTATCGCAGCGCCGAGCAGGATCGTGTGAACCGGACGAGATAGGTCGGCTGTGTCGTCGATGTTCAGCGAATCGATCCCAACCAGGGCGGTGCCGGCTTCAACCAAATACTCTGCGGCTGTTCGTGTCAAATAGGGATGACCTTCGAAATACTGATCCGTTTTCCAATGGTGATCCCAACCTGTTCGGACTAGCACCGCCTTCCCCTTCACATCATGACCCGCGAAGGCTTCTGGCCCAACTGCACGACCACTCATAGCTGTAAAAACAATGCCCTCTAAGTGCGCCAGCGATTCTAGCGGCAATTCCGAAAGATCCTTCCCATCCGCATATCGATGAAACGGTGAATCCAGATATGTCCCCGTGTTGGCCACCATATCGATCCGCCCGATATGAAACTCCGTCCCTTCCGCGTAAACCTTTCGCGAAGCCTCACGAGACAAATAGTCACAAATAATCGGCGCCGGCAACCCCTTATAAGTGATCAACCCATCCTCCACCACATGGCTCAAATCGATCAATCGGTAGCCGCACATGGGGTGAAGGATATCCCAACCTATGGTCAATCATTTGTAGGGGCAAGGCGTGCCTTGCAGGGACTTGGTAGGGCATCAATTTTTGATCGCGCCGATTGGTTGGGCTAGGACTTTCCCAACATCGCAGACGCTTCATCAATCATCCCACATATACGCTCCAGCGCTAGCGCGGGTTAGGTGGCAACCAAATTCCTAATCTCGACTCTAACAAATGCTTGGGTTCTAATCGCCCGGGTTACCCGCTACGATCCCTCGTTCCAAATCTCCGGAAATCACTCCACGCCTCTCCCCGCTCCCCCTTCACAGCACTTCCACAACCGTCTCACAACAAAACGCAGCATGCCGGATGCTGTCACGAGTGGAATACCGAGCGCATTGAGCTTCCGCGAACTCCATCGCGTCCTCCTCTTCGATCGCCCGAATAGGTCGAAAAGGGTCGCGAAGAACGCGGTCGGTTAGATTGGCGACGAATTCGTCATGAATTGCCCAGGCGACTTGGTATGGTGGACGGCCAAGCATTCCTCCCCACGATCGTCGCAAAAGTGCCCGAACAAGAGTCTCACCCGGTTCGCGAATCGGGAAGTAGACGAGTTCTCGACATCGGCTGTATTTCCAAACAAGCACATCCTTGGCCCGATCAAACCCATCCGTATGCTCGACATACCAAGCTGCCTGACTCTCATCGTCGCTGACTGCTTTGCCGCCGGTGGAAAGCTTCCAGGGCGTTGTCAATGCACCGAAGGTCCGCAGACCCCACGCCTCCAAGAGCCACTTAGGGCTCCACTCATCTTCTCTATCTCTCATTTCAATTTATTCTATCACGTATTATTTCCAAATGGAAAGAATACGTGTATAATTCGGAAAGAAACTGTAAGGAAAACTCAACCGATGGCGTCAAACAACGATCCTCGTATAAAGACCATTGAGTCGCTGCTTTTGAAATACGGTCAATCCAACCGATGGCTGGCGAAGCGTCTCGGGATCAACCACACGAGCGTCAATAGCTGGCTTTCCGAAGTGGGCAGCCGACCGAGGGATGCGCGAGTCTACGATCAAATGATCGATGTGCTCATGAGCCAAGGACCGACAGAAAGGAATCTTGAACTCCGGCGAGCGGGAGTACGCATTGTTCCTATCTATGCAGGTATCCCCGCCGGAAATCCGACTTCTCACAACATGGATTTGGATTACGAGGAAGTTCTCGACTGGGGAAACGACTTCGAGCGATGGGGTCGGATCATTAACGGGTACAGCATGGCCACGATGCTGCTGCCTGGCGACATTGCCATCTTCGAGGATAGGAGATTCGAGACGGGCGATGTCGTCCACGCCTACCGCGATGGCGAAGACTGTGTTAAGGCAATCCGTGGTCAGGGCGACGCCGTTTCCCTCTTCAGCTTCAACGAGGACTACGAACCGTTCAGTGCCATAGGCTGGAAAGCAAAAGGCGTCCTCGTCCAACGAATTCGCCGTGGATCCTACGGCGTCAAGTCCGTAGTCGACTTCCCCCACGGCCTTAAATGGGCCATGCGCAACGAAGATTTCTAGGAATCATTCCAAATGGAAAGGAGCGCGGACGCGAGTCCGCATTTGGACCGCGAACACAAGTTCGCCTGCCGGCGCAACGGACTCGCGTCAGCAAGCTCAATGCGAACTTGCTGACGCTCTCCGGCCAGAGTTATTTCTTAAGCGGCGGGGTGCCAAAAGCCGACCCTCGAACCTGCGAGTAGACATCGTCGACGACCGAAAGAGTGTTCAAATCTGCCACCAAGTCAGCTCGAACCACATCGTCCAAATAAAGTGCCCGTCTATCGTCAGGGGTGTACTTTGGCCATTCCGTCAAACCACGGCCATTCGGATCGCCCGATTTGATGAAGTTCACCCAGTAGCTAGACATCTGGTCTGCCAGTCGCTTATCGGCGGCTGTCCACTTCCAAGTCTCCTGATGGAGATGGTCGAACATGTACCACATTTCGGCATAGTGGCTTGCACCCCAACCTGACCTGACAGTCCCCGCCGGGAACGGAGGTTTGTGCGTGAAGTGATAGTAATAGACATCGTTGTGACCAACCGACGATGCCAACCGTGCTAAAGCCCACATGTCCCATCCGAATCGAAGGTCGCGCTCAAGTGCGAGGCGTGCGCCTCGAGCCTCTACATCAGTATTGAAAGGATAGGCTGAAAGCAACTTGGGCGGCAAAGGCCCCCAAGAGTTCGTAATATCAACGGTAAATGTCGAAGCCTTGATGACATTGGGATCCGCGATCATCGCTCGGAATTCATCGGCGTTCGACCCGATCAGAACCGGAACGCGGTTCTGGCGTCCGGAAACAAAGATGTTATAGGGTGAGTCGGGCATAAGATAGGGCTCGATCACGACATGCGAAACGTCTTGCCACTCACCCCGGAGGAGAGACCGGGCAGGCATCGCTCGCAGCTCGGCGATCGAATGGGCGCCAAGAGACTTAACGTACGACTCGCCCTCATGTTCTGCATTTGCCAGTAGCACGCGCGGCGCTAACTGAACAGGCTCGAATAATCCACCGCTCTGTTCGATCGCTTGATGGAATAATCCCTTACCCAAGGGAGAAGTCATTAAGACACTCACAGAAGTAGCGCCGGCGGATTGTCCTGCTACGGTCACTCGACCCGGGTCGCCACCAAATGCCGAAATGTTCCTCTGAACCCACCGAAGCGCAGCGATCTGATCCATGAACCCGTAATTGCCGGATGAATGGTGTGGAGATTCAGCAGTCAGCTCCGGGTGCACCAAGAATCCAAACGGTCCAACGCGATAGCCGAAGTTGACGACGATTACGCCTTTTGTCGCAAGTCTGTCTCCCCAGTACAAAGGCATCGCTGCGGATCCGGTTGTAAAGCCACCGCCATAAATCCAGACCATCACGGGAAGGTGCTCACTCGCATGCTTTGCCGGCGTCCAAAGGTTCAAGTAGAGGCAATCCTCGCTTACACGCGGAGGCGTCTCTCCAGGCATCGATACACCTGTTTGCATACAAGCGGGTGCAAACTTATCGGCTGCAAGAATCCCGCTCCAAGGCTTGACCGGCTGAGGCTCACGCCATCGAAGAAGACCGATCGGAGGAGCGGCAAAGGGGATGCCCTTGTAAACTGAAAGTCCGCCAACTTGGATTCCCTGCACCAAACCCGAGTCGATCTTAACCGGGGCGCCCAGTGCGGACACTGACGCGAAAATGAGCGCGCCGCCCAGCAATGGAATTCGGAATCCTGCATTCATGATGTGAAGCTACCTGCCCTGCATAAGGGTCGTTGCATCAAAGCAAACTTCTCAGGAACTTCGTGCCCTTTGGCAGCCATCCCCAGGAGCGCGGACGCGAGTCCGCATTTGGACCGCCAACGCAAGCTCGCCTTCGAAGAGCGCTATCGCTCAACCAAAATCTCATTCCCAATCCTCACCGCCGCCTCGACCAAATCATCCAAATCCTCCTGACGAGTCCGATGGTTCACAAGGCATACCCTCAAGCAGAAAGCGCCTCCGAGCACCGTCGAACTAGGCACAGCAATACCTCGCTCCTGAATCCGGAACAGCAACTCCTTGTTGACCCTGTTAAACCCATCCGTATCCATTCCAGAGGAAACGAAGCGAAAACAAACAACGTTCAGCGGTACTGGCGCCATCAACTCCAGATCTGGTTCATTTCTAACTCGTTCGGCAAAGTATTGAGCCTGATCTACGTTTTGCTCGATCAGTGCCGCAAACTTTTCAACCCCGTATGCCTTCAAGGACATCCAAGCCTTAAGTGCCTTGAATCCCCTCGTCAACTCCAATCCAAGTTCGGCGAATGTCTGACCTCCCTTAATCACGCCTCTCTCTAAGGGCGCAATGTAACTCGCATCGACAGAAAATGAGTTCCGATGGGCACTGCCGTCTCGAACTATCAAACAGGCAATCTCAAATGGCAAGTACATCCACTTATGAAGGTCAAATGCGACAGAGTCCGCTCGATCTAACCCTTTCACCAAATGCTTCTGCCTAGGCGACAAAGCAGCCAAAGCTCCAAACGCTCCATCGACATGTAGCCAAATACTTTCGTGGCAGCAATAATCGGCCAAAGCATTAAGGTCGTCGGTGGCGCCCGTGTTCACCGTCCCGGCCGTAGCGATAACGGCAATTGGCAAGCAACCGTTCGCTCTATCGATTGCGACGGCCTCGCGCAGTGCATCAATATCCATTGTAAAGTCGGGATGAGTCGCAACGCGGCGGAATGAGCGATCGCCTAGCCCAAGGGCCTCAACCCCCTTCTTCGCCCAACTGTGCGTCTCCGACGTCCCGTAAACCGTCAACAACGGTCTATCGCCGCCTTGCAATCCCTCTTGTCGAACATCAAATCCTGCCTTTGTGTTTCTGGCAACGATCAAAGCTGTGACATTGGCCATGCTTCCGCCGCTCAAAAGGATTCCGCTCGAGCCGACTGGAAACCCCATCAATTCCCGCAGCCAATCAATAACCTTCTGTTCGACTGCCACCGGGTTTTGGTTAAACCCAGCAAGGTGCGGGTTCATTCCTGAGGCAAGCATGTCTGCCATCATCCCAAGCACGGTTCCGTTTCCCTGAACCCACCCATAAAATCTCGGATCACTGTTGCTTGTTCCGAACGGCAATACATCACTCAGGAATTGTTCGAACACCGCTTCCTCTCCTTGTCCCAACATCGGCAAAGGCTCTTGGACGATCAGGCGGCGAATACTGTCAGGCGATTCCGTCCATGCCGATCCAGCGCCAAGCGAACGCAAATGCTCGATCATGGAATCCACCATCCGGTGGGAAAGGGTCGCGAAGTCCTCCCAGCTATCCGGATCCAGAGTTAAGCTGCCAAGCGTTGGAGTCTGACTGATTTCTTTCATAGAAATGGCACGACATGCCATCCCATAGTTTGGCGATCTGCCGACTTGGTATGCATCCGAATAGCTCCGCCGCAAGTTGGAATAAATCCCCTCCGCCGAACGTCCTAATGATCAAGGTTCAGGATGGGCATTGGTGCAAATCGTAGCGATGCGGGCATGGGTTCTATAAATACGGTGGAAGAATCTCAACGATGAGTGACCAGATTGAATCTGTTCACGTTCACAAAATGGACGTGAAGCAGGTGATTAAGGAATACGGCGAGAAAGGATTTGTTCTTCAAGAGCGAACCCTACCGACTATCGTCGCTCAAATGGGATTCGTGAAGCTCATATTCGTCAAGGCCGAAACGGCAGACAATAGCAATAGTACAGCTGTCTACTTAGGCTAAGGTCCCATTCGGAGCGACTAAAAAAATCGCTGCGAACATAGAGGATTTCCCTAACGTCCTATCTCCCGGTAATTCGAACAGGGCCTTGGTACTAATCTTATTCAGTTCGCTTGCCCTGTTAAATCTACTGTGTAAACATCATGACCATGAAAGACAAGATTGAAGCCGTCCACGTTCATTGCATGGACGCAAAACAGGTTATCAAAGAGTATCGGGAGCAGGGATACTTACTTAAAGAACGCACCGAGCCGACGATTCTCGCGCAACTCGGATTCATAAAGCTTATCTTTGAGCGAGTCGAGGTTGCTGAAACTACGAAGGGAGCTTATCTCGGATAAGGAACTTATTGGTCGGGGCGACACGATTCGAACGTGCGACCTCATGCTCCCAAAGCACGCGCGCTACCAGCTGCGCCACGCCCCGACAGGCGGTCCCTAAGATACCCGAAACGGACAGTGAGCAACGAAGAAAGAGGAGCGAGGAACGACTCCAAACATCGAAGATGGTCCTGTCAATTAGCCCACAGTTGTGCCTCTGGGCGCAACTGTGGGTGGCGAGCGATGCGATTACAATCTCGGAGGTTGTGTCGGCTTCCGGCCTTACGCCCGATTCTTTTTAAGAATACAAACCAAAATCGCAAGTGGATCGCCGACTTTGGATTCCTTATGACAAGGAAGGCACTCGGGTTTGGATAGCTTCAGTGGACGGGCTTCGGCATCGCAGTCTAACAGGGTTCCCGAGTAAGAAGACTTCTTAGCAAAGGCGTTCCTTGCCCGCTCGGCGAACGCCAGAATTGCATGCGTGTCCTGCTTAGTGGCGCGAAAGGCAAATGGACCAACATCTGTGTGAAGGGTCATTTTGTGCGCTTCGAGCGGTTTACCGAGGCTGCTCACGGCAAAAAACTCGACTACTCCGCCCTCGACGCCTATTTGGGCCGGAGTATTCGTGTTGCGCATCACGCCATCGTGGACAATCATCGCAGGTGGTGTTCTCGCCAAACCGAATTGCGCCATCTTGACGGTCGTCACTTTCCCATCCCGATCCTTAATGATAGTGTCATGCAACTCGTTCATCGAAAGATCGTTCAAAGCTGATTGGAATCCTGCTTGAAGGGCGTCCACACGCTTTTCAGCTGTCATTGGCTGATAGGCTCGCCGCTGACTGTTCTTGTTGCCTAACTGCGCCATCGCAACACCCAAGACAGCCCAGGCGCCGATTGCCAAATAAGTTCTCATCTGCATCTTCATTCCTCAGTATCTAATCGACGTCTAACGTCTGCCAAGGCTACGAGCTTTTTCAAAGGTAAAATCACTCCCACGATGCCGACCCGCTCAAAGCGCCTCGACATGATCCCGCCCTATCTGTTTGCGGAGATCTCCCGCGTCAAAGCCGAGGCAATAGCCTCCGGCGCGGACATTATCGACCTCGGGATTGGAGATCCCGATTTGCCTACTCCGACACCCGTAATTGACGCATTGACTCGCTCTGCCAACGACCCCGCAACCCATCGATACGATGAAACCCCCCGTGGCTGGCAATCGTTCCTCAACGCAGCCGCATCTTGGTACGCCAAGGAATTCGGCGTTACTGTAGACCCAGCCACGGATATCGCCCAATTGATTGGAAGTAAAGAGGGCCTAGCTCACCTCGCCTGGGCGTATATCGATCCCGGGGACATCAGCATCGTCCCGAATCCTGGATACACGGTCTACCGGGTGAACACGCTGATGGCCGGCGGCGAAGTTTACGAAACACCATTGCGTCAGGAAAATGGCTTCTTGCCTGTTATCGAGGACATCCCCTCGGACGTAGCTAAGCGAGCAAAACTGTTTTACGTCTGCTACCCGCACAATCCAACTGGTGCAACCGCGACGCCGGAGTTCTACAAGGATGCTGTCCGCTTCTGTAAGGATTACGACATCCTTCTCGTGAATGACATGGCCTATGCCACAGTAGCCTATGACGGATACGTAAACCCAACTGTCATGCAGGTCGAGGGCGGAAAAGATGTAGCCATCGAGTTTCACTCACTTAGCAAGATGTTCAACATGACAGGCTGGCGCCTGGGCTTCGCTCTTGGCAATTCCGATGCCGTCAACAACCTGCAGCGGCTCAAATCAAACATCGACAGCAAACAGTTTCCCGCGATCGCTGAAGCCGGAGCATATGCTCTGAATAACGTAGACAACACCCACACTCTCGCGATGTATCAGCGCCGCCGCGACCTACTCTGCGACGGCTTGAACAGCATCGGTTGGAAGGTCACTAAGCCAAAATCGGCATTCTACGTTTGGTCTCGCGTACCCACGCCAGGAATGACTAGCGCCGAATTCTGCAAGGAACTCCTCCAACGTGCCCACATAGTGGCAATCCCCGGAAACGGCTACGGAACCGAAGGCGAAGGCTGGGTCCGGATGTCCCTAACCCTAATGGGCGACCAAGACGGCGAACGTTTCAAAGAAGCGGTCCGGAGGATTGCGGAATCGGGTCTGATCCCAGCGACAGTTTCGATGTGAGCGGCAATCGGGCAGGAGCAAGGCGTGCCTTGCTTACATGTTTGGAATGAAAAGGTTAACTTCAAGATTGTTGGCCGTGATCAAGGAAGCCTAGCAAGGCACGCCTTGCCCCTACCCCGAACCTATGACATACGAGCAAGCTCAAAACTATATAGCAGCCCTGGCTCCCCGAGGCTGGCGCCTTGGTCTCGACCGAATGCAGGAGTTCGTCCGTCGAGCCGGCCTCGAAGACAGCATCGGCGCCTCAGGCGGACCCCAGTTCATCCAGGTTGCCGGCACCAACGGCAAAGGCTCGACTACCGCGTTCATCCAAAGCATGCTTGTTGAGTCCGGATATCGCACGGGCGCCTTCTTCAGCCCCTTCGTCGTGGATCCGCGTGAACGGGTTCAGTTCGGCAGAAAACTGATCGGCAAGCAGGAGTTGGCCAGCGTAACTGCCAAACTCATCCCTGCCGTGGAGAGTTTCTCGGAGGCAGACTTCGGTGGAATAACCGAATTCGAACTCAAAACCGGCATCGGCTTCGAGTACTGGAAGCAGAAGAAGTGCGAGTGGGTGGCCCTAGAAGTAGGTCTCGGCGGTCGCTTGGATGCCACAAGCGTGGTAACTCCGAAGGCTACTGTTATCGTGAGTATCGGCCTCGACCACATGCATATCCTCGGTGAAACCCACGAGAAAATCGCATATGAAAAGGCTGGAATCATCAAACCCGGAGTGCCGGTGATGATCGGGCAAATGTCTGAGGATGCGGAAGCAGTCATCATTGCCGTCGCTGAATCTGCAAATGCGCCGGTTTGGAGATGGAAGCACGAGATCCGATGGATCGAAAGTGATGCGGCCGTCGAAACCCCCAAAGGTGTCCATCCGAATCTTCATCCGGGTATCGATGGGGCTGCCCAAAAGCACAATTTAAGTTTGGCCGTCGCAGCGATGGATGCCGCAGGCGCTTACCGAAACGAGGTTGGCCTGAAGCGTGGCGCCGAGATGGCGACGGTTCCCGGTCGATTTCAAGAGATTGAATACAAAGGGCGTGTCGTATTGCTCGATGGCGCCCATAACCCCGACGCCGCCGGAGTCCTAGCCGAGTCGCTCGACATGCGGTTCGGCCCTCGAAGGGTGGTCCTAGTAACCAACATGCTTGCCGGCCATGAGCCCGGTTCATTTTACAAAGTTCTGCGCGACCGCGTAGCTGGGGTCCATGTCGTTCCCGTCGACTTTTTCAGGTCTACCCCGGTGGAACAGATGGTCGAACAGCTTTTACCAATTTTCGATGAAGTGAAGGGTCATCGGTCGCCGCTTGAGGGTCTCGATGCGGCGGTTGAGGAGGCTATCGGCGACGAAATAGTGCTCGTAACTGGCTCGTTCTACTTGGTCGGCGAGTTGCTCAGAGCGCTCGCTACCTGATCATGCAGTCGACCACGACGTCTTTGATATCGGGCTTCTGGCGAAGAATCCTGGCGATGAGGTCGAGTTCCAATTTCAAGTCTTTAATCGACGAGCCCTTCATCACCGAGACTTGGCCTTTAATATGCAGGATGCCGTGATGCATTCGCAGATCTGCGCGGCCAATGTCGATCCCTCTCTTTGTTAACTCAGTTCTCGAGAGTCGAAGTCCACGAACATCTTTAGCGTCAGCCATTGGTCCACTCCACCGTCCCCTTCATTGTATACGACAATCCCGATGCAGGGGCAGGGCGTGCCCTGCTTCGCCCTTGGAACTTGAGATTCGAGGCCAACCCATTTGCGGGACCGTGAGCCTCGCACCTCTCCCCACAGCGGGAGAGGGGGAGAAGACCATTTTCGGAAAAGTCCTTTCTCAACCGCCCTTCTTCGTCGGTTTCGGCTTAAGGCTTTTCGTGTATTCGAAGCTAATGTCGAAATACGGCTTCAGCTCTTCGGTATTCGCCAAGAGATCGTCTGGAACCGTAACGTAGTCTTTCTGCACAATGCCATAGGCTTCGAAAAGCTTCGTTTGGTACTTCTCCAGAAACCTTTCTCGCTCACCCTGGGGAAGTTTGAGAGCCATGCTTCCCGAAGCGTTAAGGTAGCTAAACATGTGGCCGTTCAGCGACGTATAGGGCACCGAGGCCCCCTTCCGAGGAATCTCAGGGTTGGTCGCTACTAACCTCTCGTATTGCTCAAGATTCTCAGGCGGAATGTCGTTCTTTTTCATGAAGGGATAATTAACGAAAACACGAAGCCAGCCACAGAATAGATCAGAATTCTCCAACCACCATCGACTACACGCCAACCACCGGAATAGCCTCCTTCGCCAGCATTACAGCAAGGACGCAGATGGTGGCATGCGAATCGGTCGAAAGTAGAGTTCGCCATCCTTCGTGACATTGTCCATCAATTGCTTGACCCAGCGAGGCCGAAATGGCCTCCGAGTATTCGTGTCGGTCATGGTGCTTTAGCTCGACCGCCAGAGCCCGAAGGCACCTTTCTCGCTCTACCGTGCTCTCGCTCGTCTGAACAAGGTGAAAAGCACGCTCAATCGAGTCTAATAATGCTCGTCGATCTGCTGCCCGTGATTGCAGGGTCATTAGTAACCGAGCAATCTTCACCTGCTTCATTCTCGCGCCCATTCGAGCGGCGAGTTCGTTTGCTTCACTGAGGAGATCCCGAACCCGAAGCCAATCCGGGTCCTCATCCGCCATTGTCAGTTCAGCGAGATAAATCAGCTGATCTTGCAGCATATATTGGATCCCAGCTTTGCGAAGCTTGCGGATACCTTCCTCGATAAGCGGTCTTGCTGCTTCCGTTCGCCCGGCGACTTGATAAAGCTCGCCAAGGTTGACGTAGCCGCGGGCTTGGGTCGTAAGACACTCGGATTGAAGTCGTTCCGCGAAAATCCGCTCCGCGTATCGGAACGAATCGCCGACAACTCCAATTGAGGCGTGAGCCAAAGCGTGGTCGGTAAGCGCAAGAGTACGCAGTGCCGGGTTAATTGCCTCATCTGCGACGCTATTTAAGGTGTCAATGGAGCGATGAATGTCCTTATATGTGAGAACGCATACCGCGTAATTCAGTTGAGCCCAACCCCGACATGCCAGACTGTCGGAGGCATATTCTGAACCAAATTGCTCAATTGCCCGTAGGAATGCAACCTCAGCGGCGTCAAGTTGGCCACAAATTGAAATCGCTACCGCTGTTCCTGTCCATGCTTCGCCGCCCAAGACTGGGGACAGCAGATGGGCTCCGCCGCTCGCGGCTTGATGCAGCAAATCTCCGTCCAAAGATGGATTGCCTCTCGAACATATGACCCTCCAACTTGACACCGCGAGATAGGCCGCCAATGCTGGATCATGGGTGATCGCCCACCGAATCCCGCAACGTAGACTCTCTAACTCGTTGAAAAGGATCGCAAATGAATGATCTTGATTGGGACCGACCAACTCCCTGGAATGTTTATATGCCCAGTCGGCAAGGGTTTTCCACGTACTCGCTTGAAGCGCCTCTATCCTTTCAGCTGTCTCGAAATTACGAATGGCAATCGCAACCGGATTAGGCACTCGAAGCCGGCGCTGAGTACCTGACCCGTTGGCGGAAATCAAGCATCGCTGTTCAAGTTGGTGCCAGGCATCCAGTGATGCGGTTTGACCGGAGATCGTAGTGGCAAGCTCTAATGACGCCCCGTCTAAGAACGAAAGCGCGACAAGTGAGTCAATAACTGGCGACGCCAACGCTGATACGGCATCGCGAATCGCCGAGGTAATCGAATCTCCGTTCTCATCGCTCTGAGTGATCAGGATCGGGAAGCGCCTCTCCAAAGTTTGCAAAACTTGATTTGGCGTCTCAACGACAAAGCAATGTGAAAGAGCCCGCAATACTTGGGGAAGTCCGTCTAATCGTCGTGCGATCTCTCCTAAATCTTGCGCATCCGAGACATCCGATAATGCTCGAGACTCTTTTGAAATCTGAGAGATTAGGAGTTGGACCGATGCATTTGAGAAAACAGCCTCCATCGAGTCGAATCTCGAAGGTGTTGGAAGGACATTCACTGGAATCTCGTAAAACAGATCAGACAAAAGACGAGTTCGCGATTCGACCAAAACCCTCCAACCACGAACGTTTGCACGGCTGACCAAATCTTCAAGACTGCTTCGATCCGTTAGACCGTCGATGACAAATAGGCCATCGCTAATTGGCTTAGGATCGCCGCCCATCTGCACAGGCAACTGGGTCAGTTCACAGAATCTCCACGCAAATTCCTGGATAAGGTGTGTTTTTCCCACGCCAACCATTCCGACAACGGAGACGATTGAGCCCTTCCTCGACATCGATGCATTGAGTTGCTCAAGTAAATCTTCGCGTCCGAATAGCGGCAATGGTCTAATGACACCCGCCTGCCCGATCTGAGTCGGATCAAGGCTCTCGACTTCAATATCAAGCTTGAGGTCTAGCGGCGCTCTCGCACTGGTCGGAGCGTTGCGTCCAAGTTCCCGCAGCATCAAAGCGTCGAACTCTAAAAAGGCCTCGTGCGCCTTGGCTCTTTGACCACAGTCGATCAGGCATTTGATCAAGGTTGTATTGGAGCCGACGTCCAACGGGTTGTGCTGAACGGCGCCGTTCGCAGCCTCCAATGCTCTTGAATAATCTCCCGTCGCCAGGCGCGTCTCCGCCAAATCAAGCCAAACGCGGCGCACTTTCTCGCTATAGGTGCGGCGAAACGCAATCACCCACGGATCTTGCAGCCCGGCAAGAAACACACCGTTGATAACGGCAACGGCTGATGTTAATTGGTTCGCTCTTTCAACTGGATCGACGGTATGGGAAGCGAGTTTTACGTAGTCTTCGAACGCATCGAGATCGGTTGTTAACCGCTCCGTCTGGATCTCGACCCAATGTCGGTCGACTCGAAGACACGCTCCAAAAATCTCTGTAGCTCTTCGGATTCGTAGGAGCTCTTGCCGAAGTCGCACTCGCGAGATGTCTAAGTACTCATCCGGCCACAATAATTCAGCAAGTTCGTCTCGCCCGATCCTTTGGCCATTGGAGATAGCCAGCCGAGCAAAGATCAGCGCCGATCGTTTCGTTGGAAAGACGACCGGTTGGCCGTTCGGTGCCGCAAGCGTCAATGAGCCAAACAGCCGAAGGCGGTAGCCTTCCGTTTCCGTCGGCCACTTCCGTGAAAGCCATTGCTCTTGTCGATGCGTTGGGGCAGTGAGTTGCAACCCACTAAATTGTACACAAGGCCTCTACGAAGCAGGTACTTTTGGCGGATCAGCGCTCAGCCCGACTATCCACCCAGATTAAACCGCCCAAGCACCAGATTCCTCTCGCTTTGGTCATAAACCGTGCTGTAATTCGACGTCGACCAACTGTAGCCTTGAATCTGCCCATTGCGTGTGAAGACTTGCATAATTGGTGTAGGGGCAAGGCGTGCCTTGCTAGCAGCCTGTGATGTCACAACACAATCCCGACTATCGACGCGAAAGGTTGTTCATCGATACGTTTATCATCCGTGTCAAACGCGACCGCTACAACTCCCTCATGTCGAACCCCCAAAAGCGCCAGAAGCTTCTAGACCGAATGAACCACAACCTCGACTTCGACTACAGCCTTGCAAAGCAAGTCGAATGCTACGACCTCGAAAAAATAGAAGCGAAGCTCATATCCCTAGGCGCAACTCCCGAAAACTGCTACTTCATCTCTGACAGCTGCGAGCTTGACCAAACGACCGTCTCGCTAAAAGAAGGCCTAAAGCAAGCCGCCGACTTCTACTTCGCCTCAATCCTAGACTGCGTCGCCGGAAAGCTCGCCATTTACTGGGACGAAACATACAAGACCCGCCGCTGCTTCATTCTTCTCAATGCAAGCGAATAAAGTGCTGCCAGTTGTGGCGGTGTTCCGGATGTAGGGGCAACGCGTGCGTTGCTATTCGCAACTTCGTCACGGGTTAGTCCTTGCGTATGGCAGCCTGGAAGTGCCGGCACACTCGCCAGAAAGAATCCGTCCTCTCTGTCTTCGAGAGCAATGTGAAGGAGCATTTGGATACTCCTTTAGTTTGCGCAAATACACATGTTGCGGGTTGCTTTGAAGACACACAGCGGATTATCGCGACGAATGAGATCCGTCAGCCAAACTGGTACCCCTAAGCGTTCTGGTGGAGGCAAGGGGACTCGAACCCCTGACCCTCTGCTTGCAAAGCAGATGCTCTCCCAACTGAGCTATGCCCCCACTCGGACGAACGATTATACCGCCTTTGAGGCGTCAGACGTCGTCAACGCGTCGTTTGCAAACTCGCTAACCGACCCAAGGTACGCTTCATTCCGCTGGTATGGTCATTCGCTTGCCCGATGTCGAATACGCCGACTTCACTCTCGAGGATGTGGCCTCCCGCCATGAGCCGTTTCGGTTGATCAATCGAGTTCCCATCATCGATAACGGCGAACCGCTTGTTGATCTTCGCCAGACCAACCCTGAATTTTCTCTTGCCGCCGACTGCCTCCCTTATGTCCGCGAAAGTGTTTCGGCGGCTCTGAAAGTTGGATTGCGCAAGGTGCCGGACCACCTTGAGTTACGGGTTTATAGCGCATTGCGAACTTTGGAACAGCAAGCCGAAATGTATTGGAGCAATTACAACAAGGCAAAGGAAGAGCATCCCGACTGGCCTGAATCCGTTGTCAGGAAGATGACCAACCGGTTCTTCGCCCCTCCCGATGCAAAAGCCCCTCCCGGCCACTGCACAGGTGGCGCGGTGGACGTCGGCTTGTTTCACCGGGATTCCGGCGAGGGACTCGATGTTAGGTCTCCGTTAGAGGGCTGGCAAGGCGCCCCTACCGCAGCAAAAGGTCTCCATCCCGATTCGGCAGAAAACCGCCGGCTGCTTTGCTACATCATGCACTCGACCGGCCTCTCCAACTGCCGCGATGAGTTCTGGCATTGGTCCTTCGGAGATTCCGCCTGGGCCGTGCGCGTTGGCGCCGATGTCGCACATTACGGTCTGATTAATCCGCCCATTGGCGCCACAAGGACATAGCCTTTGAGTTGATCTCTTTCGTTCTGCCTTGTAACTTGGCGATACTATCGACATTGGATAATATCGCTGAACGATACGTCAAGTTGGTGCTCGCTCTTGGAAAGCACGACCAGCATTATGTCGACGCATACAGTGGGCCGCCCGAATGGCGAGCTGAAGTTGAGCAGAAAGAGCAGACACTTGCGACTATTCGCCAGTTGGCGAGTTCTGCAAGAGTTGACGCAGGAGGCAACGCCGAACCAAGAGCAAGATTCCTGGCGACCCAGCTGAAAGCTCTAATCACCCGCGTCGACATGCTCGAAGGCAAAAAGATGACTTTCGACGAGGAGTCGGCTGCTTTGTATGACGTTGTCGACTCCGGTCGCCCCGGCAATTATTACGAAGACGCATGCCAAGAACTCGAGAAGCTTCTACCTGGCACAGGCTCGCTCGCCGAGCGGTTTGAGCGACAGCGCGAAAAGCTGCACGTGGCCCCCGAAAGACTCACCGCCGTCTTTGATGCCGCCACCGAAGAGGCTCGTCGACGAACCAAACAATTCATCGAACTGCCCGAGAACGAGAGCTTCCGGATCGAATATGTAACCGGCCAAGTTTGGGGCGCTTACAATTGGTATCAAGGCAACTATCAGAGCCTGATCCAGGTCAACACGGACCTGCCGATTTCGATTTCAAATGTCGTTCACCTTGCCTGTCATGAAGGTTATCCTGGCCACCATGTGTACAACGCTCTTCTGGAATCCAACTTGGCGAAGGGCAAAGGCTGGGTCGAATTCACGGTCTATCCGCTCTATAGCCCCCAATCTCTTATTGCCGAAGGCACCGCTGAGTATGGCGACGAACTCGCTTTCTCGCCTGAAGATCGACTTGCATTCGAAAAAGAGGTGCTCTATCCGCTAGCCGGCTTGGATTCGACGCTGGCCGAACCATTCAACGCTATCAAAACCGCTGTAGCAAAACTCAACTGGTCGTCGACTGATAGCGCTCGCCGCTACCTTAACGGGGAAGCTACTCGGCAGGAAACAGTCGAATGGCTTATGGAGTACGGCCTCTCGACACCGGAACGAGCCGCTCAACGCGTTCGCTTCATCGAAGCGAATCGGAGCTATGTCGTGACCTATGATGTCGGTCTCCAACTTGTGAGAACCTACGTCGAATCGCGAGCTTCGACGGTAAAGGATCGCTGGGCGGTCTTTACGGAGTTGCTGTCCACACCACAGACGCCGTCAAGTCTCGCTGCTGCCAGAGGAGTTGCCGGCACTCGCCAGTTGATTTGAGACGTAACGGGAGACGCCTATACCTGGTTAGCGGCAAAGCAAACAGCTTGATCAGCCGTAAGGGTCTTGCCCTCGTCAATTTCTGCCGCAAGACTTCTTAGACCTGTCGTCGCAATCAAACGGTCCCAGCGGACTTGGATGCTCGGAGACACTGCAACCGCGTCTCGCATGGCCATTGCTTGCGCTGCCCCAAAAGCCCGAGCAGCTTCGCCTTGACGGTCGGTAGCGGCCAGACATTGGGCCAGTACCTCGAGGCCGAGGCCAGCCCACCGATAATCTGGCGAAGGCAACTCCTCCGCCCGGCGTACAAAAGTCGCTACCAAATCGGCGAGACCATCCAAGGCTTCCGGGTGCTTTAATTGCTGCGCAGCTAGATATCTGGAGATCATCTCGACTTGGTCTGAGCTCAGCCAATCGGCATATTTGCGTGCTCCCGTCCGAGCATGAGCAAGTTCTTTCACCAAGAGTTCCCAATTACCGCTATCGATGTATAGTTCAGCGAGAAGCTGCGATGCACACCGCACGGCATAATCGCTCCGGCTCGCGTGAGCAATAGATCTTGCCTCTTCTAATCTGAGTTGGGCCAGATGATAAGCCCCGGTCTCTTTTGCGATGTACCCCTGAAGAGTCCGGACGCCCGAAATCATATTGTTGTCTGCCCGTTCCTGGGACTTGACGAGTGCTCGCTCCGCCAGAATAGTCGACTCCTCGTAGGCGCCTCGATGTGCGGCGAGCCATGCCAGCGTCGTAACCACGAATGTTTCTGTCGCGCGATCGTTCGATCTGCAGGTGAGTTCAAGCGCCTCTTCAAGCGTTGATTTCGCTCTTTTGGGGTCACTTGGAAACAGCATTTGGCCAAGCCACGCCAGAGCCCAACCCAAATGTACTGAATCGTTGTTGGCTCGCGCTAACACAGTGAATTCCTCGACTACCTTGAGTGCGCGTCTTCGTGCTTCCGCACGACTGATGCCAAACCCTGCCGACCCATATGCCCAACATGCGGTTCGTAAAGCAGCCATTCGACCGATCGAACCACGATCCGGAACCTCTAATGCGAGCATGCGCGTTAGCCACCCGCTAGAATCTAGTCCGAGCATTCCCATCACGATAGCGGCGTTAGCAACTAGAACCAGGCCCTTTTCGGACGCACCGCTTGCAATACTCCATTCGAGCGCCAGTCGGGAATTGTCGAGGTCCGCTTCATAACGCTCAGCATCCTTACCTGCATCCGGACCATGCCAACTTTCGCGAGCAAAGCGGTATCGCTCAGTGATGCATTCAAGATGTCTTTCTTTGGCAGAAACGACCTCGTCGTCTTGCACTAGTTTAGCGTATGCAAATTGCCTCACAGTTTCGAGCAGCGAATATCGCCCATCCCTGGCTTGAATGAGGGATGCTTCCACTAGGCGAACGATCGAATTCAAGACCGGGCTTGTCGATTCAGCTCCAAAGGCAATTTCGACGTGATCCAGCGTCCACCAACCCGAAAAAACGGAAAGCTTGCGCAGAAGAACACGATCGTCTTGCTTCAGAAGCGAGTAGCTCCAGTCAATGA
>Ga0206948_1008_pt1 | contig 66010 bp, 53 predicted proteins | sample Alteio_BWOrgHeat_FD_153236 | JGI IMG/M metagenome (GOLD analysis project Ga0206948, IMG submission 153236) | Enriched cells from forest soil in Barre Woods Harvard Forest LTER site, Petersham, Massachusetts, United States -... | ecosystem: Environmental > Terrestrial > Soil > Temperate forest > O... | reverse complement strand
TCATAGATATAGCTATTTGTTTAACCTAAGCAGAGTAGACCTTATCAAGGAATAAAATGCAAGTTTTTTTATCTATTTAACATATCTAAAATGTGTCGTCTCATCTCAAGATCGTGTTCAAGAACTCCAGAAAAATGAGAAGTAATCATAACGCTATTGCGTTTGTTTGCTCCCCGCATCGCTAGACAGTAGTGTTCTGCCTCGATAATGACTGCGACTCCCTTGGGTTGCAGCACCTTCTGCAACGTTTCAGAAACTTGTGCGGTGAGGCGTTCCTGCACCTGCAGCCGGCGGGCAAATATTTCAACCAGTCGTGCCATCTTACTTAAGCCTACTATCCTGCCGGCAGGCATGTAGGCAATATGGGCTTTCCCAATGAATGGCAACATATGGTGCTCACACATCGAAGAAAAAGGAATGTCTTTAAGTATTACTTCCCCAGTAAACCCTTCAGTATCCTCAAAGGTCTTCTGCAAAATCTGCTCAGGGTCTTGCTTATACCCTGAAAACAACTCGGTATAGCTCTTAATAATTCTTGAGGGGGTATCAATGAGCCCTTCCCGCTCAGGGTTTTCTCCTATCCAACTCAGGAGGGTTTTGACTGAATTTTCCGCGTCTTTGGCGGCTATATCCTGCTTAAAAAGCTTTGCTACATTGTTTTTCACTGCGTCTTCCTGGGCTAAAGCCTCAATTTTAGTATCTAAACCCCCTGTGGTCAAGCTGGCAATAATAATAATGTAGCTCTCATACGTTAACTTTTTATTAATTTTTTTTAATTAAACTGTAGTTTAATCAGCAAAATTGGGGAAATTGATATGATCCACTCGGAAAGGCCAATAGAAAGGGGTGATCTCGCAGCTAAAATTGGTGAAAACTTTCAAGTTGCAGAAGGCTTGCAACAGAAGGCATGGGCTATTGTCGCTCCTATACTTAAAAGCATTCTTGATATCGAAAGTCTTGGTGAAGCAAGCCTCTATTTAGACAAGTTAGCTAACGTTAAATACGGCGATGACCTTGGTAAGATCGTGGACGAGTTGGGTAAAGCTAGAGGTATCAGGAAAAAGCCAGGGGTTTCTCCTGAAGACACAAGGATCAACGATTCTGATCGATATCAAATGCTCAAGTTAGCCAAAATGTTAGCAGGAAAATATGATGATAAGGATAAGGAATTTGCAAGTTTTGATTTAGAAGCTCAAAAAGCTATATCAGAGCATGTATGGGCTATGATAGCTACTTCACAAGAGGTCGTTAAAGATTTCGACCAATCTCATGAAAACACTCTTGAAGCTGAAAAAGCCGCCAGAGTGAAACGCGAAGCAGTAATAGTTTCTGATAATATGTGGTTGCAGCGAGTCAAAGAAAAAGAGGCTGCGCAAGAAGAACACAGAGGCCCTTCATACATAGAACCTGCTCGTCTAATAGCGTACACATTAGTATCTTTAGATGAAGGTGACTATACACTTGAGGTCTTTGAAAAAGTAATAAAGGCAATAGAACAAACAGAACATTATAAGCTTGGCGAAATAGGAACCAGCTTGTTGAAGGAAGTCAAACCCTACTTAAATGAAGTAAATAAATTAATAGAGAAGAAAAGCGGTGATGCGCTGGTAGAGGGAATAAGATCACTCTTAAGCAAACTAGAAAATCAGGTACTATTTGCACGAGAAAACCTGGATAAACAATATGGCAAAGGTGATACAAGCTTAATTCTCGGTGCTTACGATGGAAACATAGCTCAAGTAAATGATTTAATAGCGCGCGGGGCAGATCTAAATATTCGTGGGGAACACGGTGGTACAGCATTATTATGGGCGCTAGAGCAGAATAAGCTGGAAATAGCAAAAGTACTAATTGCAGCTGGGGCTGATCACCATATAGCTAATAATACGGGTGAGACACCTTTATCTGTCGCACTCAAAGGAAACCATAAGGATATAATTGTTCTAATTATGAACTCGGGGAAGGCTACTCAAGATGAACTAGGCCAGATTTTAGTTTGGGCACTCAAGTTTGACCATGACGATATTATAACAAAATCAATTGCTGCTGGGGTTGATTTTAATATCGTTAGCACGAATGAAGAAACTGCAGTTGATATAACACTTAGGCATAAAAGATATGAGCTTCTTGTTGCTTTGCTTGATTCAGGCAAGATAAGCAAAGATCAGATCAAAGCTTCATCGATAAATAAAAAAACTAAATCAGGTGATACACCCTTGGTCACAGCAGCTTACACAGGAAATTTAGAGCAAACACGAGCCCTTATTAAATTAGGCGCAGATCTAGATGCTAGCGGGGAGAATGGTGGTACGGCCTTATTTTGGGCTATAAATCAGGGTATGGTAGACGTGGCAGTTGCCTTACTCAATGCTGGAGCTGATTTCCATATAGCGAATGATAAGGGTGACACGCCTTTATCTCTAGCATTAAACAAAGGATATAAAGAGATAATTGTTCTTATGATGGGCTCAGAGAAAGCTACTCCAGGTGACTTACACCAGATTCTAGTTTGGGCCATCAAACAGGGCCATGATGACATTGCAAAAAAAGTAATCACTGCTGGAGTCAATCCTATTGTTCCTATTGAGAATAAAAAAACAGCAGTTGATTTAGCAATTCAGAATAAGAAATATGAACTCCTTGCTGATTGGCTTGAATCAGGCAAGATCGGCAAAGAACAGATCAAGGATGATGTGTTAAATGAAACATATAGTCATGGTGATACAGCTTTGATTCAAGCAGCTTACTTTGGGAGATTAAATCAAGCAAAAGCTCTGATTAAATTAGGTGCAAATCTAGATATTAAAGGCCAGAATGGTGGTACTGCTTTAGTCTGGGCTATAAAGCAAGACAAGATAGATATAGCAATTGAGTTGATTCGTGCAGGTGCAGATCCTAATATCGCAGACAACGATAGGAAAACGGCTTTATTATTAGCAAAAAATAGCGACTTAATTGATGCCTTAGTAGACTCAGGAAGACTTACTAAAAATGGAATTAACCGACAAGATGTTAGAGGTGATACAATATTCATCAAAGCAGCTTTCTTTGGAAAATTAGAACGAGTTAAAAAACTAATAGTTCAAGGTGCAAGACTAGATTATAAAGGAGAAAATGGTGCTACTGCATTACTTTGGGCTCTAGAGCAAGACCATCCAGAAGTAGCAAACGCATTGCTTGTGGCTGGAGCTGATTTCCATATAGCTAATAATAACGGTGTGACACCTTTGTCAGTCGCATTTAAAAAGAATCAAGTGGAAATAATTGAACTCATTAGGGCTTCGGGTAAGGCTACTCCCGATGAGTTAAGCCAGATTTTAGTTTGGGCCGTAACCAATAAAATCAAAACGTTAGTAGATGATTTGATCAAAGAAGGGGCAATTCTTGATAAAGCATTATTATTAGCTGCTGTTGCTAGAAATAGTGATGCCGCTATAGCATTAATAAACTATGGCGCCAGCCCCACTGTCGAAGATCGAAATAGCGACAACATTTTAATGTTGTCAATACTTAATAACATGCCGGAAGTTGCTGAAGCTGCATTTCACTCTAAAAAAATGAAAGGACACCTAAAAGATACAAATAATAGTGGTAAAAATGCGCTTACTCTGGCTACTGAAAAGGGTGCAAATCATATTGTGGAACTTTTGACTGCTGCTACATTAAGCCAAGCTGATGTTTTACTTAAGACAACTGGAAGACATATTACTATCGATAAATCCACAAACCCTGAGAAACTGAAGTACGCCTTATCAAAAGCAACAAAAGAAAGTTCACTCACACCAGAAATGATGATGATGTTTATAAGCAATAAACTAGACGTAAACGAACGATACAATAACGCTGTCCAAAGCACTATGTTAATGGATGCTGCAGGCAAGGGAGATTTAGCTCTGGTTCAAACTCTTCTTGCAAATGGGGCTTCACCAAATCTAACTGATAACAAGGGACATACTGCTGCTTTCTATGCTGCCCAAAGCACTAATCCGGATATTATTGATGCATTAGTAAAAGCTGGCGCAAATATAAATCTTACTGGCGAATCTAAACGCGGCTTAACAAAAACCGGCTATAATACACCTTTTGCTGAAGCTTTAAATAAAGGCAATAGTGCTGTCATCAATAGATTAATAGAGTTTGGTACGGATCCATATATAAACATAGAGAGATACGCTGATTTAAAGAACATCGGTACTCGAACAAGGCATACTCTTACTTTATATAAGAAGGACCCTATAGCATACCTTTTGAAGCACCATAAACTGGAAGCATTACCAGCGCTTTTGAACACCGATGAAATGGTTAAAAAGCTTATTGTACATGCTGCTCAAAAGGAACGAGCAGATATTCTCCTTGAGATTGAAAAGCTTCATCCAAAGATATTCATCAATGCTATGAAGAAAGATCGCAATATAACTAATGCTATCTGTATTTGTATATCCAATGATAATAAATGCGACCCAGTAGCGAAATCTGACCTCTTAAAAAAGGTAATAGACGCAAATAAAAATATTAAATCAGTGCAGCCACTTATTCAAAATGCGGTTGCAAAAATCGGCCGACAAGCAAACAGATTGACGATGTTGCTCGTTAATGCTGTAGAGCAATTAGCAAAAGGTAAGATAGTAACTTTTATACACGAAAACGAGCTACGACCTATAGCACTGAATTTGTTATTAGAAAAAACCATAAATATGGGTGAAGTAGAGGCCGCTATAGAACTGCTACAAGCCGGCGCGGATCCTAATTTCAAAAACGCTGATGGAGTGCCAATGATAGCGCTTGCTTTTAACAAGCTAAGTGTAGAACTATTTATGCTATTACTGGAAAAAGGCGCGAACCCAGACACTGTAATCGATGGAAAAAACCTGATTGAAATAGCCTACAGTTGGGGAGACTTAAATATAGTTAAGAAACTATTGGAAAAAGGAGCGAATCCTAACACCAAGATTGATGGGGAAAGCTTGCTTGAGATTTTTCATCGTGAAAGCGACTATGATACAGTTAAGAAGATGATTGATGCTGGTGCTGATTTAAATATAAAAACCAAAGCAGGGCAGACATTCTTAGAAGTCATGTATGATACTTATATAGGCATGGGTGCTGGTTCAGAGGCAGAACGATTACCTTATAAAGAAATATTAAATACCATGTTAACATCGGACAAACTAGATATAAATCTTGCTGGCAGCAATAAGCAAACTATCTTGCATCAAGCGGTTACTTTGAAAGCCAGCCCTGAGGATATAGTGCTGCTCGTGTTGTGTGGAGCTAATATAAAGGCTTTAGATGCACGAGGCAAAAAGCCTTTGGATTACTTAGTCAAATCCGATAATCCAGATTTTGTATCCCTAAGTGATATCCTAAAAAATGGCGCCACTGCCTTGTTTGAAGCTAAAAATACTATATTGCTTGATAAGTTCCTAAAAGGAAACAGCCTCGAAAGCAATTTTGACAATAGTCTTAGAGAAGACATTCTAGAAAAATACCTGAATAAAGCTGAAATTAAAAACCCTGTATTTGCTAATGACCCTGAATTTAAGGGAGCTTTGGATAAAGTTAAGGCGCACCAAAATCTTGATGTGGCAAGGTAACTTCTAGTTCTATCAACCGGTGCTTAAATATTGATTATTCTGAATTGTGAAGCTATACTAATGGGCGTCACAGCATTAAGCCAGGTTAATATGCATTCCAATACAGCCGCAAATGATGAGCCAAAACGCCTTCTGGATCAAATTAATTTACCGGAAGATATCAGGGACTTCACCATTCCCCAGCTCCAACAGCTGGCCTGCGAATTACGCGATGCGACCATAACTGCGCTGGCTAAAACCGGAGGCAAGCTGGGGGCTGCACTTGGCGTCATTGAACTCACAGTTGCCCTGCACCACGTCTTTAAAACTCCACACGATCAATTGGTCTGGGACATTGGACACCAGGGACTCCCGCATAAAATACTAACCGGAAGAAAGCACCAGGTGCATACCATGGGGCAGCCCGGAGGCCTTTCCGGATTCCTTAAACGCGCCGAAAGTGAATATGATACCTTTGGTGCCGGGCACTGTTCTACGTCGATCTCTGCCGCTTTAGGCATGGCGGTTGCTAGGGATATGAATGGAGATGATTTTAATGTTGTTGCCGTGATCGGCGATGGTGCACTTACCTCAGGCATGGCATATGAAGCGATGAATAGCGCCGGCCATTTGCGCAGCAGGCTGATAGTTATCCTCAATGATAACGAGATGTCCATCGCACCAAATTTAGGAGCTATGCACAGGTATTTAAACCGGCTAACTTCTTCCAAACCATATTTACAATTCCGGCATATGGCTAAAAACATGCTGCATCATATGCCTGATCCCATTGAGCATTTCACTAAAAAAGCCAAGCAGTACGCTAAGGATTTTATCACTGGGGGCAACTTTTTTGAAGAATTGGGATTCCATTATATAGGTCCGCTGAATGGGCATGATATCACCGAATTAGTTCCGGTATTGCGCAACCTCAAGGAAGATAGCAAGATCGAAAGCCCGATACTGATACATATTAAAACCGAAAAAGGACATGGCTTTAATTCTCCGGATATTTGCACTGAAAGCTATCATGCAGTTAGCAAATTCGACCCGTCAACCCGGATACAGATAAAGTCCAGCTCAAGCAAGCCGACCTATACGAAAGTGTTTGGCGAAGCCCTGACCAGCCTTGCTGCCCTTGATGATAAAATTATAGGTATTACCGCCGCAATGCCTTCTGGCACTGGGATGAATATTTTGGCAAAATCCTACCCTGAGCGGATGTTTGATGTCTGCATTGCCGAACAGCACGCCGTCACTTTTGCGGCGGGACTTTCTACAGGTGGCATTATCCCCTTTGTCGCTATATATTCGACATTCCTCCAACGCGCTTATGATCAGGTAGTGCACGATGTTGCCATCCAGTGTTTGCCAGTAAGGTTCATACTTGATCGCGCAGGCATTGTGGGTGGAGATGGGCCAACCCATGCAGGATCATATGACCTGACCTATCTTTGCACTTTGCCAAACTTTATCGTGATGGCTCCCGCAGATGAAGCTGATCTGGTACGCATGGTAACCACCAGTTACCATATAAACGACAAACCGAGCGCTATTCGTTTCCCCAGAGGCGAAGGCGTAGGTGTGGACTTACCAAAAAACCCTGAGCCATTACCGATAGGAAAAGGCAGATACATTAAAAAAGGCCATTCTGTTGCTATAATTTCATTAGGCACCAGACTCCAGCAGGTTATGCTTGCTGATAAAATCCTCCAAACTAAAGGCTTTGATATCACTATATTTGATGCGCGCTTTGCCAAGCCAATTGATGAGGCAGCCATTCGCGAGCTTGCCCTGAGCCACGAGCTTATTATTACATTGGAAGAAGGAGCGATAGGTGGATTTGGCTCGCATGTGGGACAATTTCTGACCAGCCAGGGTTTACTTGATAATGGCTTAAAATTCCGATCGCTATTTATGCCCGATTACTTCATAGAGCATAACACTCCTGAAGCCATGTATGAAGAAGCCGGACTCAATGCGAGTAGTATTGTTAATACCGTATGCAATTTATCACTCCCCAACTCATTGCGTGCGGCAAATGCATGACCTACCCCATACTTTCAATACGTGAAGCCAGCATAACCTTTGGAGCAAAACCGCTTTTTGAAAACTTAGATCTTAATGTTTATGATAAGGATAGAATCTGCCTGGTCGGCAGGAACGGCGAGGGTAAATCCACCATCTTAAAAATCATCACCGGTGACTATGAATTGGATAGTGGTGACCGCTGGCTCAAACCCGGCACAAGCGTTGGCTATTTAGCCCAGCAATTTACCTTTGCCGATGATCATAGAGTTATAGACTATGTCATGGAAGGCTTAAGTGCTGCGGAACAAACTGCAGATAAACAGTATCTAGCAGATATTGTTTTAACTCCATTGCAACTCAATGGTAATGACATACTTAATAAACTCTCCGGCGGGCAGCTTAGACGGGCAGGACTCGCCAAAGCTCTGATCGAGCAGCCTGACCTATTACTGCTTGACGAACCCACTAACCATCTTGATATTCATACCATTGAATGGCTGGAAGATTACCTCAATCAATATAATGGCGCCATCATTTGCATAAGCCATGATCGGGCATTCCTGAAGAACATCTCCAATAAAACCTTTTGGCTGGATCGCGGCAACCTGAGAGTTAATAACAAAGGCTATGACGGATTTGAGAACTGGTCTTTTGAAATACTTGAGCAGGAGCAACGGGAGCTTGATAAGCTGGCGCGCAAGCTGTCGGATGAGGAAGTGTGGAGAAACCAAGGGGTAACGGCACGCCGCAAGCGCAATCAACGCCGACTCGCTGAGCTTTACCGGTTAAGAGATAAACTCGCATCGGACCAGGCTGCTGCCAACAAGCTCAAAACTAAATTGCGCCTGGATCCACTTACACCAGGCCTATCATCTAAACTGGTCATCGAGCTCGATCAGGTATGTAAGTCCTATGGTGATAAAATCATTATCGACAACTTGTCTATGCGCATCATGCGCGGTGATAAGATTGGCATTGTTGGCAATAATGGCACAGGCAAAACCAGCTTTTTGCGTATTTGTATAGGAAATGAAGAACCCGATAGCGGGAGAGTGAAGATTGGGAAGACTGTCACAATAACCTACTTCGATCAGAAGCGTGCTTATCTTGATCCGGAAGATACACTATGGGAAACTCTGTGCCCGGGTGGCGGTGACCATGTAAAAGTCGGAGATCGTTTGATACATGTGGTTTCTTACCTGAAGAATTTCTTTTTTGAAGCTAAGCAGGCGCGTGATAAAGTAGCTACTTTATCAGGGGGACAGGCAAACAGACTGTTGCTAGCTAAGGCTCTGGCTGATCCAGGATCTTTATTAATCCTTGATGAACCTACTAATGATCTCGATATGGATACCCTAGATATGATTCAAGAGGTGCTTTCCGATTATGCAGGCACGCTGGTAATAGTAAGCCATGACCGCGACTTCCTTGACCGCCTGGTCACAAAAACCCTGGTATTCAATGGCAATGGGGTTATAGAAGAGTATATAGGCGGCTACAGTGATTACATTAAAGAAACCAAGCCACGAATTACTCCAAAAGCCAAAAAGAAAACAGATAGCTCAGCCCCCGTTGAAAAAGAAAAGCCTAAAAAGTTATCATATAACCTGATACGGGAACTTGAAAGCCTGCCAAAACTCATAACCGAGCTTGAAGATGAGATTACCAACCTCGAGCAGGAACTTTTTGATCCAGATTTATATCAGAATTCGCCAGAACTTTTTGCGGAGAAATCACAGCGCTTAACCATAGCCAAGAGTGAGCTTGAGGATGCCTGGAACCGCTGGCAAGAAATAGACACACCTACACAGAATACTTAAGCTGCAGCTGGTTCACCTTCAATCTCTTCTTTCTTAGGCTTTTTACTAGCCATGGCTTCCTTAGCTTTCCGAGGATCATATGGCTCCTGCTGTGGCACAGCAATAGGAGAAAGCAATCGCTTGGTGAACATTGGGTCTTGAAAGTACTTAATTTTCAATGACTTAATAGGAGGCTTGGATTCAATCAGCAGTATCTGTTCATCACGCGGCAACCCAATCACCTCTTGCGGTAATAATAGCGCTCTTTGAGCTTTAGAAACGTTTACAGAACGCGATGCTGGATTAAAGTCAAGGAACTTAGGCTTATTTAAAGACGCCTGATCAACAGTCTTGTTACCACAAAGCTGTGATATCAGGTTCGCAGTCTCAACGTTGTTCGCAGCAAAGGTAATACGGTAAGTCGAATTGGAAAGGAAAGAGTTCATTCCCGCTTCTTCATAAATTCCTTTTAGCTGCTCAGTATCTTGAATAATGAGGAATAGTCGGCAATGGTATCCGCGGAAGAAAGCAATACCATTCATGAATTGTTCCATCTTACCAAGAGTTGGAAACTCATCCATTATAAACATCACACCATAAGGCTCATCTTTCCCAGGTATTTTACGGCAAAGGAACTCGGTGGCTTGTTGATAGAAAACCTGAAGTAAAGGCTGCAAGCGCTTTAAGTTGTCCGGTGTTACACCAACATAAACGGTGGTGAGCTTTTTCTTCATAGTCATAATATTAAAGTCACTGCTGCCGGTCGCCGTATCAATCAGCGGGTTTGCCCACAGTTCCAGGTTTGAGTTCATAGTTGAAATCACACCACTTCTTTCCTTATCTGCTTTTTGCAGAAATGCGGCTATATTCATGTAAGCAACTGGGTGAATATCATTACCAATAGTGTCTAGCACTACCGCCAGGTTATAGACCACATCGTCACTACGCATAGTACGGACAACTTCACCAAATGACTTGATTTTCTCTGGTACAGCCAGTAGATACAGCACAACCCCCAAAAATAAAGAGCGCGCTTCATTATTCCAGAATTCCTTTTCCGGCATAATCAGGTTAGCAATCTTCTGCACGTCATCCACCATCTGCCCCGGCTTCTCACTAACCCAATCAATAGGGTTATAACAATGAGTATAACCATCGGGATCTGCCGGATTCCATACATAGACTTCCTGCCCCATTTTCTTACGCCAGCCACTGGTAAGCTCATAGTTTTCCAGCTTAATATCATTACAAATAACCGATTCATCATAGAAAAGCAGATTTGGTATAACAAACCCCACACCTTTACCTGAACCTGTAGGAGCAAAAAGAAGCGCGTGCTGATACCCAGACGCAATGAGGTAACCTTTTTTGTCCACACCTAAGAGCATTCCATTTCTCGATCTGAGTCCTGCTCCTTTAATGTCGCTTTCAGAAGCCCACCTTGCATCACCATGCAATGACTCCTCTCTCTTATACGGTCTTCTTTCATAGATATCGTGGCGGTAGTACCAGAGCAACCAGCTAAAGAAAAACAAAGGAATAAACGTACCGCAAAGCAACCTTACAATAAAATAGTTGTTCATACTATACGTAAGAGCTGTTCTGTACTGATACCAATAGGCATAATACGCATAAAAGTTCTGTTCAGGTAGAATTGAAATAGCAAAGCTATAGGAAAGTTTGTCAACCCCCGCTATTAGACCGAAGGATAAAACACTTGAGATGTGAACTGATAAAAGTATGACAAAAAACAGTCCAATAAGGCCTATAATTAAGTTTCTAAAATTGTTTACAAAACCTTCACCCATAACTACCTATTTTTTCTTTGCTGCTCTATAATACACTTCAGACACATATCTTCTACCTTTCTCACCTCTCTTGAGTTGTACTACAATATCCACAACATTCAAAATGTATTCTTTAATTTCGGCCGGTGGCATTCCTAATCCCGCTTGCATCACCATCAGCTTAAGCTGCTCAATAGCCATGGTTGGTGTGTCAGCATGCAGAGTGGATATCGATCCAGGGTGACCAGTATTAATAGCACGCAAAAAGCTAAATGCTTCAGCACCGCGCAACTCACCAACAATAATACGATCTGGTCGCAGACGAAGACAGGCTTCAATCAATTCCTGTGCCGTTACTTTCGCACGTCCCTGCCCTCCTTTTGAAGCGAGGAGATGCAGCCGGTTCGGATGGTTGCTTAATTCTATTTCCCGAGCATCTTCAACTGTGATTATACGCTCGTCGGCTGGTATTGCTCTTAACATCGCGTTAGTAAACGTGGTCTTACCTGTTGATGTACCACCGCTTATTATAATGTTTTGCTTGCAAATCACAGCTGTGTTTAAAAATTCTTTAATCTTTTTTTCTTCTAAAAGCTTATTTAGCTTTTCCGCATTCACATCAAAAAGCGCCTCTACTGCAGTAGCATCAAAGGCCCCCATTTTTTCATAATCTTCTAACAGCAATTTCATCGCTGAAGGCTTACGTATGGAAATACCAACAGTCCCGGATTCACAGGCAGGTGGTATTACTATCTGTATACGAAAACCTGTAGGCAAAGTAGCCGAAAGCAGCGGATTCTCCTCGCTTATTCTTTGCTCAGTAGATTGCGCAACCAGCACAGCCAAACCCTTTAAATGATCAAGGTCAATTTCCGGGATGCTCTCATATCTGATGTCACCCTTTTTTTCTACCCAGGCTTCAAATGGGCGATTGATAGAAATTTCATTGACCCCTTCTTCAGCAAACAGCTTTTTCAAAGGCTCTAAATAAGTTTCTAGTGCTGTTAAACTGCTCATACTATCTCAATACCTTCAATCCATTATTGACAAATTGAGGAGGGAAAATAATGTCTTGATTAACAAAGACCTTAATTGTGGTTCCCTGATCGATTGTAATTGTAGGGTTAGTATTAAAGGTATTTTGCACGATTTGCGTCGAAAGATCTCTAAACTTGTTCAAGCTGTCCTGAAGCTGTTGAGAACCTACGGTACCAGTTGTTGTAGTCTGGGTGACACCCGCTGTACTTGCGCTGTTCGTTGTAGATACTCCTTGGTTTTTAAGACTTGTAAATTTTACTGCGAGAGTTGGAATGAGATATGAGGTTAAGAAAGCACTACCCATCTGTAACCAAAATTTGTTATCTACATATCCAGGAACACCAGCTCTACCCAAGTCATCAGTACCCGGAGAGTTAAGCGCCATGTCTACACCATCTGGACGAATAAGTCTCTGCCAGATCACGGCAACTCTTGTAGCTTGAGGAGCAGAGCTTCCACCACTGCCTCCGCCACCTGAACTAGCTCCTCCACCGCCACCGCCGCCGCCACCGCCGCTGGAACTGGTAGCACTATACGTACCAATTAAACGGGAGCCTTTAGGAACCAGAATATTCTTGCCGCTTTCAGCATAAACATCACGGCTGACTATAGCTCTCAGCATGCCTGGAATATCAGTATTGATTGCTGTTTCAAGTACCGCATCAATCATCTTACCCTGTGCGATTAGGCAATCAAGATTACCCATAAATGTCGCGGAAACTGAAGTAGCTTGTGAGGTACGTGTATTTACATTTTCGAGTGCACCATTCCCAAACCCAAGGTACTCACCCTTTTTCTGGGCTTCCTTAGTTTTATCTGTTTCTTTACCAGCCGCAGCTTTGCCTTCTGCACCGCCAGCACCAGCACCGCCAGCCTGACCACCTTGTTGGCCGCCGCCCTGACCGCCACCTTGACCGCCACCACCAGCACCCTGGCCGCTGCCAAGCACCATAATTGATGCTTTACGTCTCATTTCAAGCTGCTTTCTTTTCTCTTCACTATCCGCACCACCTTGAAATATACCAGGATTCTCAGTTGAAGCTACTTCACCAGGAGCAGGAATTGTTGTTGGAGCAGAGCCACCGCCTGATGGGTAAGCAGGAAAAGTTGGAGAATTAGGCGTAGCTGGAACCGGCGGAGGAGGGGGTTCCGGCGGTTGTGGATTCACAATTGGCGGAGGCTCCGGAAGTTTCACCGGTGCAGCCGGCTTTACAGATTCAACAGTAGGAACTACTGGAGGAGGAGCTGCTGTCTTAATTAATTCTTCCTTCTTGGATTCAACTATTTGTTGCTGCTTTTCCTTGGCTTCCTGTTGCACTACTTCAGGAGGCTTAGTTGAATTAAAAACAAAATAACTTAACCCTCCAAGCGCAACTATGAAGCCAGCAATGATGAACTTTCTTGAATTAGGATTGCTAGCCACTTGAGAAAATTTTGTTTCAAAGAGCTTTTGGGCTTTTACCCTGGCATCAGACACTGACTGCCCTACAGATTTCTGCTTAGGACCCTGACCTTTTACCCCCTCCTCAACTTCATCTGCCTCTGTGCTATAGCCAAGATATGATTTCTCCTCTTCGGGCGCGACAACTTCAGGGGTCACCTCAGTTTCTTTATTTTTCTCGTTATCCATCATTTAAGGCTCCTTACTTCTGGCTCTCATTGAATACATATACAGTGTCTTTACCGCTTTCAATTTTAAATTCACAAGCAACGGTATTAACTACTATATAATCAGCACGCCTCTTCAGCTTTAGCTCTTTGTAACAGGTTTCAGTTCTCACAAGGATTTTTGGAACATGCTGCAACTTGCTATCAAATTTAAAGAAAGTATTTATGCCATCATCAAAAACTTTTACAGGAGCAATGCAATCAGGTCCTGAAAGAGTGTAATTAAAGTTAAATGGTTTTATGACCGGTATAGGTTCTACTTCATGCGCAACAACTTCAGGTTTCTTGTTGTCTAAATCCTCATCATTATAGAAAAAGCGAATCACATAAGCCAGTTCTTCATCAACTGTGTATGATTGAGATTTAGATTGCACTTCAAATTGATAGACCCTTTTATTTGTTAATATGGTCATGTTTGTCAGTATATTCTCTTCCAGTGGCTTAATAAACAATCTCCTACCAACTGGAGTTAACTGCCAGGCGAAGTTATTTCCTACGGAAATGGTTTGGATTTCTTCCCCTTCAGCGAATTCAACACTAGTCTGATAACCATAATTAATTACAATACGGAAAATTTCATTTTCACTATAAATAAAAGTTTTAATACGACTGTCTATAGCAACTGGTCTATTTGGTTGAGCACATGCATAATTCAGGCTCATGAAACAAATAACGGTGGCAGTTATAAATGCTTGGAATCTCATATTCTTATTTATTATACTCCTCTTCAACAGTGTAGTTATTGACAATAAATCCTAAGGGATTGAGAAATCTCTGTTCATCACTAAGCTTCTGATTGTCAAAAACAAAATCAATAGTTGCGATTTTATCTGTGGCAGCTATTGGAACTCCTTGAACGACAACCTTAAACCTAACCTGTGCAACCTGCGGTTTAAGAAACGTAAAAGATTTCATTTCAATCTGTCTAGTTCCACTCAATCCGAATGTATTTATTGGGCTCTGTTTATTGTTTTTATTATTCATTCTATAAAATATGCCATAGGTATTTTCATTCGAATACAGTGCAACTTGTGGGAACACAAGATCAAATGTTCCGGAGAAAAACTCCTCCCTGAGCTTGACATATTTCCAGACAAAATATCTCCGAATGGCCTCATCTTCACTGAGAGCCTTGCTTTCCAGTGGATATACTACTGTAGTCACTCCAGACTTGGGCTCAATTTCAATAACGAATGGTTCAATAGAAGTTTTACTAGTGTAATACCATATCCCCAGCATTAGTGCGCATATAGAAAAACTAAAAACACAGGCAAGCAGCACAAAAGCATTTCGTTGCACTTGCATAGATTCATAACGGTCATTATACCAGTTTTTAGTTGTGTTAAGCACATCCTTTGACTGGTTGAATGCTAGTTTATCTTTTATTTTCTTGACGCTATCTCCAAGACCCATACTTGATTCTCACCAAAAGCTTTCTTCAAAAAAGTTTCATATTGAAGTTACTCTCAGCAAAGCTCCAATTTACCAATTGGTCAAGGAAAATTGTAATATAATCTGGACGACGATTTTGATAGTCCAAATAATATGCATGTTCCCATACATCAATAACAAGCAGAGCTCTTTGGCCATGCACCATAGGTAGATCAGCATTTGAAGTTTTAATAATTTTTAATTTATCTTTATCCAAAACCAACCATGCCCAGCCACTGCCAAACTGAGTAACACCAGTTTGCTTAAACTGTTCTTTAAATTTATCGTATGACCCAAAATCTTTATCGATCTGCGCTGCCAGCTTGCCTAATGGCTTGCCGCCTCCACCTGATTTCATGGAATTCCAATAAAAAGTATGGTTCCAGAATTGCGCGGCGTTGTTAAAGATCCCCTGCTTGCTTTCATCTTTAGCCGTTGCCATGATGATTTCTTCCAGGGTTTTAGACTCGAGCTCAGTACCTTTAACAAGTTCATTTAGTTTAGTAACATAGGCCTGCTGGTGCTTATCATGATGCAAGTTCAAGGTTTTCTCAGATATATTAGGCTCCAACGCCTTGGCATCATAAGGCAAAGCCGGCAAGGTAAATGGGGCTTTCTCAGAACTCTTCATCGGATTTGTGAGTTCGTCAGAATCTTTACCATAAGCATTCCCAGCTACCAGTGCCATAAAAAGATATATGCCAATCAGGATATAATGATTTTTTTTATTCATATTATACTCCAGGACTACATGTCCTAATAAGTTAAAGATTGAAGTTATTTTCTGCAAAGCTCCAATTCACCAAATGCTCTAGAAAAATTGCGACATAATCAGGGCGTCGGTTTTGATAATCAAGATAATAAGCATGTTCCCAGACATCAACTGTCAGTAAAGCTCTGTGTCCATGCGCCATTGGCAAGTCAGCATTGGGTGTTTTAGTCACCTTTAGTTTATCTTTATCCCATACTAACCATGCCCAACCGCTGCCAAATTGAGTGACACTTGCCTGTTTGAATTGCTCAGCAAAATTGTCAAAAGAGCCGAAATCTTTGTCGATTTGAGCAGCAAGCTTTCCTGTGGGTTTTCCACCACCCTGTGGCTTCATGCAGTGCCAGAAAAAGGTGTGGTTCCAAATTTGCGCAGCATTGTTAAAGATCCCCACTTTAGCATTGTCATTTACAGTCGCCAGGATAATTTCTTCCAGGGTTTTAGTTTCAAGTTCGCTACCCTTTATCAGGTTATTTAAATTATTAACGTAAGCCTGGTGGTGTTTACCATGGTGAAAATTCAGGGTTTTTTCAGTGATATGCGGCTCAAGCGCCTTCTTATCATAAGGCAAAGCTGGTAGTTCAAATGGGGTTTTTTCAGTACTTTTCATTGGATTTAACATTTTGCTTCTCCTTGGTCTCTAGGTTATAGTAACCTAAATATATCATTAGCGAAGCATATAGGTAAAGATGAAAACAGAATTTTTTAAATTGAAACGTGGAACTGTGGTTACTGTTATTGGTGGCTCTGGTTTCCTAGGCCACTATGTTGTGAGAGAGTTAGCAAAAACTGGAGTTACGATTAAACTGGTTTCACGAGATCCTGATAAAGCCTCAGCGCTGCGGGTATGCGGAGCTGTAGGCCAGATTGGGTTTGTCAAAGCCGACGTTGCTAAAATCAGTCAACTTGAGAAAGCTATCAAAGGTTCGGATGCCGTTATCAACCTTGTGGGGATTCTTTACAGCAAAGGAAAACATAACTTTCATAATATGCATGTGACGGCGGCAGATAATATAGCAAAACTTTGCCAGAGCAATCAAGTTAAGCGCCTGGTTCATGTATCAGCATTAGGCGTTGAGCGCTCATGCCAAAATTCACAATATGCAAAAACCAAGCTAGCCGGCGAGAAAGCTATTTTGCAGCATTTCAATAAGGCAACTATTTTGCGCCCCTCGGTTATTTTTGGCGCCGAGGATAACTTTACCAATTTATTTAATTGGATGGCAAAAATCTCCCCCGCACTTCCGCTGATAGGATCAGGACGCACTAAATTCCAACCAGTTTTTGTGGGCGATGTTGCAAAAGCTGTAGTACAATGTTTGCAGGAGGATCCAAATTTGGTTTGCAGCAAAACCCTTGAGTTGGGTGGCCCTACTGTTTATACCTTTAAAGAGATCATAGAGATCATACTTAAAGTCGGTCACAGAAGAAGATTGTTGCTTCCCATACCTATGTTCTTAGCTAAAATTAAGGCTTTCTTCCTGGAGCTTATGCCCAACCCCATTATGACCAGAGATCAAATAGAGTTGCTAAAATATGACAACATTGTGTTTGGCAAAAATGGGCTAACAACACTAGGGATAACCCCAACGCATATGGAAAGCATATTGGAAACTTATATTTAGTAAGGCGAGCAATTTAGAAGAAGACTCTAAAACCCATAAGCGCTGTATGGATTTCGCCAGATTGCTTCTTGATTTTCCAGTCAATCGATCCACCAGGGACTGTAGGCAAGGTTTGGGCGAAGTGCAACTTCTTATTGCCCTGATATATGAAACGGTATCCCACCTCAAATGCAGCATTCTTCATAACTTCATAGGCTATCCCTAAGCCAAGCTGTAAGCCAAAATTACTTTTAGTTGCTGTAGCTTTACCATAATCGTTATTGAATTCAGTCTTGGTGTGTCCCCACCCCAAACCGGCAATAACAAAAGGCGTCATCTTTCCTTTATTGATGAAATCATAATAGGCATTTACAAACCCAATTGAGCTTTTGACCTTTACCCGTTGCTGGATATCAAAAAGCCCTTTATGCCCTTTTAGCCCATCGTCTGCAAAATACTCAAGGTCAGCGCGCCAGTTGGTGTCAGCAAAAGCATAGCCAAATGCAACTGCACCTAAAAACCCGCGTCCACGAGCTTTCTTATGGTCTTTTCCAGCAGCTGTTACCCAGGTTAATTTATAATTATCTGCATGGCCATATCCAAAAAGCAGTTTTCCATAGGGACCTGCCATTTCAGAAGCACTAGCTGTAGATGCTAATAGAGCTATGATTCCTGCACCGATAATAATTTTCTTCATTTTTTGCGACCCATTTGAAACTTAATATAATTGAAAAACTATACATAAAATCATTTTGAGGCAAGTATGAAATTAAAAATATGCAAAGCCAAGGTAGCTGCCAATAAAAAAAGGTGCCCTAAGGCACCTTTTCAAATCTTCATAGCAAGTTGAATTAGAAGCTAACTCTAACACCAACTAAACCAGCATGAATGCCTTGTACTCTATGACTTTTGTTTGTAGCAATTTCACGGATTTTGATGTTCTTATCGATATATCTATATCCAACATCCAAAGCAACATTTTTAGAAACTGCATAGCTTACGCCTACACCAGCCTGATATGCAAGGGAATTTGTTTTCTTATTTTTAATAAGATTCACTCCATTTGACTTAAAAGAAGTATTGTTATGAGCCCAACCTAAACCAGCCATAACGTATGGGGTAAATGCACTGCTATTTTTAATGTCAAAATAACCATTCACAAATAAACCCATGGTTTTTACTTTGAATTTAGAGTTATTACCACCAACAGCTCTATTTTTAATTTTTGAATCTATACCATCATCAAAATAGAATTCAGCATCAGATCTCAAACCATTAGCGAAGGCCATACCTGCACCAACGTTTCCAACAAGACCTTTACCCTTCTTCGGGGATACTAGATCAGTCTTATAATTGAATTTTTGGCCGACGCCATAACCAAGACTTCCTTTAACATAAGCAGCGTCTCCTGCTGCTTTAGCGCTTGCAGTTGTTGCAAGTAATGCAATTGCTGCAGCTGAAATAAGAATTTTTTTCATAATAATGAAACCAATAAAAAGTTAAACCTGTGACAAAAATATACACATTTATACAATATGAGCAACGCGAATTTGCGTAAAAAACGGGATTTTTAAATAAATTATAATTGAGTTTTTATCTAACTACATGATTTATAAGCAATACAGTGATTTGAATAAAAACCTGGTTGCTTAGTGGACATTTTTTGGAAATTGTATACTGTACAAACTTACCTATTTAATAGAATCCCATGCTCCGCCTTACTGAAATTAAACTCCCGCTAGATCACCCTCAAGAAGCCATTGCTGAGGCAGCTATTGCTCGGCTTAAGATTGCGCCCCATGAGCTTATCTCATGCGCGGTATATAGGCGTGCAAATGATGCGCGCAAGAAATCATCCATTTCACTCATCTACACTCTTGATGTAGAGGTAAAGAATGAGGCTGAAGTGCTTAAACGCCTCTCTAATGATGCTCGGGTTCAGCCGATGCCGGATACGGATTACCGCTTCGTAGCAAAGGCGCCAAAAACTCTGAGCACTCGACCAATAGTGATTGGCGCTGGGCCTTGTGGGCTGTTTGCCGCTTTGCTTCTGGCACAAATGGGATTCAGACCCATAATACTTGAGCGTGGCAAAGTGGTGCGTGAGCGCACTAAAGATACCTGGGGGCTATGGCGTAGATCAGTTCTTAACCCCGAGTCCAACGTACAATATGGGGAAGGCGGCGCAGGCACGTTTTCCGATGGCAAGCTCTACAGTCAGATCAAAGACCCACGCTATCTTGGCCGCAAGGTTTTAACCGAATTTGTGAAAGCAGAGGCTCCGCCAGATATATTAACCGAAGCCAAGCCTCATATCGGCACGTTTCGGCTGGTAAAAATGGTAGAGAATATGCGTAGGACTATTGAATCGCTCGGGGGCGAATATCGCTTCCAAAGCCGAGTAACGGATATCGATATTAGCACAGCCAGCGATGGTACAAGACAAGTGCGCGGGGTTATGCTGGCAGGTGGAGAGCATATCGAAACCGACCATGTGGTGCTCGCGATCGGCCATAGCTCGCGCGATACTTTTAAGCTACTTGCAGACTTAGGTGTCTATATTGAAGCCAAACCTTTTTCCTTGGGCTTGCGCATAGAACATCCGCAATCGCTAATAGATATGGCCCGCTTTGGCAAGAATTCTGGCAATCCTATCCTTGGCGCTGCAGATTACAGATTGGTGCATCATGCCACAAATGGACGTGATGTCTACAGCTTCTGCATGTGTCCTGGTGGCACGGTGGTTGCTGCCACATCAGAAGAAGGGCGCGTGGTTACCAATGGCATGAGCCAGTATTCTCGAGCCGAACGCAATGCCAACGCTGGTATTGTTGTAGGCATCACGCCTGAGGATTACCCTGGAGGGTCGCTTGCTGGCGTTGAGTTCCAGCGCAAGTGGGAGTCCGCTGCTTTTATAGCTGGTGGCAGCACTTATGCCGCACCTGCCCAAACTGTGGGTGATTTTATTGCAGGGGTGCCATCTACCCACTTAGGAAGCGTCACTCCCTCATATAAGCCAGGCGTAACGCCAACCGACCTCTCAACCTGCCTTCCAGATTACGTCATCGCCGCCATCCGCGAAGCCCTTACTGCATTCGGCCGCCAAATACCAGGCTTTGATATGAATGATGCTGTGCTCACTGGCGTAGAAACCCGCACCTCCTCTCCAATTCGCATCAAGCGCGATGAGAGCTTCCAGAGCATTAACACCAAAGGCTTATTCCCTGCAGGCGAAGGTGCAGGTTATGCAGGTGGCATTTTGTCAGCGGGAGTGGATGGGATAAAGGTAGCTGAGGCTGTAGCCCTGAGCATGGCTTAGAATAAACTTGCATTCCCTTCCGCTAAAGCTTCGGGCGACACTCCTTCGCCTAATCGTTTCGGTTGTCTTGACTTTTGTAAGCCACCTAGAAGCTTAACCAGTCCGCCTTCGCCAAGGCTTCGTAAACATGAAAATAATAGACTAAAAGCCTAATGTGAGAGCATAAACTGGCGTCAGCCCGCCTATGCCAAGGCTTCGGCGAGGCACGTTTCGCACGCTACGCCAAGATAAATCTCGTCGTAGCTAAATTTTGCCTTCAGCAAAATTAGCGAAGACGGATGGTGCCGCCGGTAAGAATCGAACTTACGACCTCTTCATTACCAATGAAGTGCACTACCACTGTGCTACGGCGGCGAAAAATGGTATGGGTAATGTTTACTCAATTTTTTCACCATTGGCAAGGACTAAGTTGTGATTGATGCTAGTGAAATAACAAAAAATCTCCTAGATTAAGTAGATTAATAGCAATGAAGGGCTACAATTAGAGAATTATTAAAAACAGCGACTGATCGATTGGAAGCTCGGAACATTGCAACCGCCGCACTTGACGCCGAGCTATTATTAGCTCATGCGCTGGGCATTGAGCGATTCAAGCTCTTCACAACCTCACCGATAATCACTCTAAACACGCGTGACAAATTTGATGATTATATAAGAAGGCGGGAACAGCTTGAGCCGATTGCGCAGATATTAGGCGAAAAAGAATTCTGGGGCTTGGACTTCAAAGTTAATAGCTCAGTGCTTATTCCCAGACCGGAAACCGAGCTAATAATAGAACTCAGCTGTAAGTGCCTCCCTGACAAGGAAGCTCACATAAGCATACTAGATCTAGGTACGGGCTCAGGGTGCATTGCTATAAGCTTGCTTAAGGAGTTCAAGCAGGCTACGGCAATCGCAGTTGATATCAGTTCTCTGGCGTTAGCACTGGCCAAAGAAAATGCTGAGCGCCATCAGGTATCTTCACGTTTAGAGCTGCTGCAGGGAAGCTGGTTTGATGGCCTACCTGCACGAACTTTTGATCTCATTGTGAGCAATCCCCCTTATATTGGAGTTGATGAAACCCTTGCTGCGGAAGTGGTTAATTACGAGCCCCATATTGCCTTGTTTGCCGAGAACAACGGATTGGCTGCTTATGCGCAGATCGCCGCAGGCTTAGGTAATTTTATGCATAGCAACTCATTAGCTATCTTTGAAGTGGGGGCGAAGCAGGCTGATGATGTAACTAATATTTTCAGTGCTAATAATATCGAAGTAGTTGAAATCGCTAAGGATTTAGCCGGCCATAAGCGTGCTCTGGTATGTAAGAAGATTAGTCCTCGCTAGTATGCATGGCGAGTTTGTTAGCCTGATCCTGCTCGTGGAGCGCATCGATGAATTCATCAAGCTTGCCTTCGCTAATAATACCGGTGAGATTGTACAGCGTCATGTTGATGCGGTGATCAGTAATCCGACTTTGGGGATAGTTATAAGTTCTGATGCGCTCTGAACGATCTCCGCTTCCCACCTGCCCTTTACGCATTTGCGAAAGTTCAGTCTCACGCTTTATGCGTTCGGCCTCATAGACGCGAGAGCGCAGGATCTTAAGCGCTTTGGCTTTATTTTTATGTTGGGATTTTTCATCCTGCTGTGAAACAACAATCCCCGTAGGTATATGGGTGATGCGCACAGCACTATCTGTCGTATTAACGTGTTGTCCACCTGCTCCACTCGCGCGAAATACATCTATACGGATATCGGAATCATTGATTTGGATATCGATATCCTCAACCTCTGGCAGCACAGCAACCGTTGCCGCCGAAGTATGGATACGACCGCTTGACTCAGTTTCAGGAACGCGTTGAACCCTATGCACTCCCGATTCAAATTTGAGCCTAGCAAACACATCTTTACCTGAAATCACCGCAGTTGCTTCCTTAACTCCATCCAGCCCGGTTGCGGAAATCGATAGCACTTCAAATTTCCAGCCATGCGCTTCTGCATACCTCTGGTACATCCGAAAAAGAACCGCCGCAAACAGGGCCGCTTCTTCACCACCGGTACCAGCGCGCACTTCCAGAATGGCGTTTTTACGATCCGCCTCATCCTTAGGCAAGAGCTCAATTTTAATTTTGGCATCAAGCTCAGCAAGTGTTTTGGTAGCCGAGACAATTTCCTGTTCAACTACTTCTTTAAATTCCGCATCCAATGCCGGGTCTTTTAAAAGTTGCTTGGATTCTTGAAGGTTATTATTTGTATGCTTATACGCGTGTGCAAGCTCGACTATTTCTTCTAGGTCAGAACGTTCCTTGGATACTTTTACATATTCCTGCGAAGGCATAGAAGAAGGATCCATCATCTTTTGACCGAGCACCTCATAACGCGAGATTATCTTATCTAGTTTTGCTTCGAGCGACATGACCTTATGATTTCATACTTACTAATGAGAATACTATATAATATCACAGGATTATAAACAACACTTTACTCCAGCGAGAGAAAGACCGGCGCGTGGTCAGATGCTTTTTCCCAGCCGCGCGATTTATTATCAATCCAAACATTTTTCAATTTGTCAGCAGATTCCGGAGAGATAAGGAGATGGTCTATTCGCATGCCGCGATTATTCTGCCAGCCGGAAGTGCGGTAATCCCACCAGCTAAACTCCTGCTTATTCGGGTGCATCAACCTATAAGCATCATAAACACCTGAGTTTACTATAGTGCGGATCCATTTACGCTCCTCAGGATGGAAGCATACAGTACCATCAAGGCTTTTAGGGTTATATACATCGATCTCTTCCGGGGCTACGTTATAGTCCCCCCCAAGAACCATGGCTTCATTATAGCTAAGCAAGTCTTTGATATGGCCATGCAAGCGTTTAAAAAAACTCAGTTTATAGGTGAATTTATCGCTGCCTACTTCCTGACCGTTAGGCACATAGACTGACGCTACCCTAAGCCCATACCCATCGATATTGGTAAAGCCTTCAATATATCTTGCTTGCTCATCTTCTCTATCCCCTGGCAAAACCTTCCTGACATCTTCGATAGGAGATTTGCTGAGAATTGCCACTCCATTATAAGATTTCTGTGCGGAAACTGCTATGTTATAGCCCATATTTTCTATAGCTTCATAAGGAAACTGATCGGCCACGCACTTTAATTCCTGGAGCAAAACCACATCTGGCTTAGTCTCATTCACGACCTTTTCAAGATGCCCAAGCCGGGCTTTAATTGAGTTCACATTCCAGGTACAGATAACAGGCATAATTAAACCACTATTTGATCTTATTAACGGATAATAGCGAATTATTTGTTTGATGCAAAGGCATTACTTGCGAACTTCACAGATAGAAGAAATAGACATAAGCCATTAAAAATGTTACAATTCCTCAAAAATTTATTTCCATACAGAGGATTTATGCATAGGTTAGCTGCTACTGCAAAAACACAAGAGACCGCAAGAAGGCTAGAGACATTCGGGCATCAGATACCTAAGCTCAATGAGCTAGTGGTAATGCAGGTTCTTAAGGCTAATTATACAGCTGCAAATATAGATGAGTTGCGTATCGCAACAGAATCTATAATTAATGATGATATAACTTTGCAAAAGGGCTTGATGGCTTATATTTCTGAGCACTATGAGTTTAATTCAATACTCCCGCTTTCAACAAATAAAAATGCTATAACATTTGAAGGTGCTCTAAACATGACGCACAACCGCTTTACAGACATATCTCTAAAGCCATTAAATGAGACCTTCAAAATGGATCCTGATATCCCAGTGATGCTTGGTGGAGGTGCGTTTGGTGATATAAAAGGAACATCTCAGCCAAACTTTATTCAAACTGCCAGTCTAGCTATATTGAGAGCTTTGAAAGCGATAACCAATATAAATGATGTGCCAACTTTAGTAGAGGATGATATTTACAATATATCAACCAGCCCTGTGATTCAAACTACTGCTTTGCCTCATGGTTTCAACATCACTGAGATTGATCCACGGCTTGCTTCATGGTTCTATTTTTATAAAGATGAGTATAGCCCTGAGCAAGGTGAATTATTAGTTCCCAACTTAGGGTATCAATTGGGTGGTTCAAGAAGCGATCTAAGATATGCGGATAAGGTTTATGCATCTCAAGACTGCTCTTCTATTCTCAGCCAATGGGCAAACGCCTCTCATCAGTTTACCACTTATTTCATGCATATTGCATATCCTGCCACTTGTTCTTCGGATTACCCTGAGTCCATGTGTACAAACGACCCTTTCTGTCTCTCGGTCCTAGAAGTACTGAATCCTATTTGCGACGGTGAGCTGCAAACCAATGTGTCATCAGGTGACATTTTTGTTTCAAGACATAAAAATGCAGCAGGTGGGCACATGGGACTTATTACCGAAATAGCTGGAGACTGCTTTATGAGCTTATCAGATTCAAGGCATATGCCTGAAATTGAAGGGCTCGGTTATATTTGGGTATGCCCTCATAATGAAACTTCAAAGGATTGGTTTTATTTTAGAAGCAATGAGTTTGCTCATGAAGACCAAAATTGTATGGTTGCTGCTTTAAATGGGGAATAATCCGCCCTATTATTTATAAATTTCAAACCCTTATGGTAGAGAATGGAGAGATTTTGAAGAAAGCTGCACCTGACTTTGAATAAAGGTTGTATCAAGTATTCAAAAATAATATTCTGTTAAAAAATAAACTCATGGAGCATAAGAATGTCCAAAGAATTAAAGCAATCTGAGTTTATATTATATAGTTCAGCAGAAGGTAATATTAAAGTAGAAGTATTTTTACAAAATGATACTATTTGGCTTACTCAAAAAAGAATGGGAGAATTGTTTTGTGTTGAAACAAATACTATTAACTACCATCTTAAAGAAATCTTCAAAAGTGCTGAATTATCTGAGGATTCAGTTATTCGAAAATTTCGAATAACTGCTAATGATGGAAAATCATATAACATGAATTTTTATAATCTTGATGCTATCATTTCAGTTGGCTATCGGGTCAATTCTTCACGCGCGACCCAATTCCGTATATGGGCAACCCAGGTCTTAAAAGAATACCTAATCAAAGGTTTCGTGTTAGATGACGCCCGCTTAAAACAAAGTCAGCAATCTTTTGGTAAAGATTACTTTAAAGAATTACTAGAACGTGTTCGGTCAATTCGTGCCAGTGAGCGCCGTATATATCAACAAATTACCGATATATTCGCTGAATGCAGCATAGATTATGATCCAAGATCAGAAACTACCAAAAGCTTTTACGCACATGTGCAAAATATGTTTCATTATGCAATTACAGGTCATACTGCTGCTGAGATAATTTATGAGAAAGCTGATGGTAAATTACCCTATATGGGATTAACTACCTGGCAAAATGCACCTGGTGGCAGAGTTCTTGCTTCAGATGTCACCATAGCCAAAAACTACTTATCTGAGAATGAAATAAAGAAACTGGAGCGAACTATTACTGGCTTTTTTGACTATATAGAGAATGTCATCGAAAAGCGCATTCAAATGAAAATGGACGATATGGCTGAAAGCGTTAATAAATTCTTGAGTTTTAATGAGTACAAAATACTTACTAGCAAAAGCAAAGTGAGTAAAACTGAAGCTGATAAAAAAGCCTTAAAGGAATATGAAGAATTTAATAAAACCCAAAAGATTGAATCTGACTTTGATAGGTTTAGTAAGCGTCTGTCAAGAGAAGAAACCAAGTAGTGGGCTTGAGTTTAAAAACCGACAATGCACAATTACCGCTTTAGTTGGGGAGGCTTAGAGTTAAAGTCAATTGTGCGCTCCATCATAAATTAGTGTACTAGCCCTGGATCCTTTGGGGCCACTTTTACAGCTTCTGAATGGGAAGTTGGCGATTGTGGAACTGTATGAATTACAGCTGGTCTATCTCCTAAGGATTCGACATAAGAAGCACGTGGCGAAGAAGGCTGAGTTTTGGGCGAAGGAGGCTGAGTTTTCAACGATTCTTTTGCATGGATTTTTACGGTCTGCTCATCTGCATCTTCAACTCCATTATCCCGCAACCACTTTTCACGGTTATTTTCAAAAGATTCTAAAATATCTTTTGCCTCACTACTTACACCGTACGGCAATGTTTCAGGTTCAGGCACTTCAATCTCAGGAAAACACTTTAGCAATTGTTTAAGTGTTTCAGTATCTTCCTTTTTAGCTGCACATATTAATGCTGTTTCACCATTTTCATCCTCAACATTAGGATCAATACCTGGAAAGTCTTTTAGCGCTTTAATAACCTCAACATGACCATTGCTGCTGGCAGCCACAAGTGATTTGGATAAATCATCAGCATCTGGAGTAAAGCCTGGAAAGTCTTTTAGGGCCTTAATAACCTCAGAATGACCATTGTTGGCAGCCGACTCAAATGCTGCGTAACTACTAAAAGCATCTGGAGCAAAGCCTGGAAATTCCTTTAGCGCCTTAATAACCTTAGAATGATTATTGCTGGCAGCCAACTCAAATGCTGTGTAACTACTTAAATTATCACGGTCAATATATGTAGCATTGGGGTTAAAGCCTGGGAACCCCTCTTTCAGGACATTAATTACTTCACTATGCCCATTTCCAGCTGCCCACATTAGTATTTCGAGACCAACATTATTATGATTATTGTCTTTTGCCGCTCGTATTGCCTCAGAATTAGGAACAAAATCTGGATAACCCAATATACTCTTCACAACCTCAGCATCTCCTTTACCTGCTGCCAATATTAATGCTGCGTTTAAGTTTTCAGCACTAGGAGCAATATCTGTAAAGTTCTTGAACTCCTTAATAGCACGAGAGTTACCTCTTTGGACAGCATGCATAAATGCTTTATTCATGACTTCAGCAGTGGGAACAAAACCGGGAAAGTCCATGATAACCTTAATCGTCTCAATACTTCCATTACCTGCTGCAAATATAAATACTGCTGTCAAGTCTTCAGCTTCAGGAACAAAACCGGGAAAACTCTTTAGCGCATTAATAACCTCGATATCTCCCTTAGCTGCTGCCAACATGAGTACAGTGTTACCTTCATTATCTTTAGCATTAGGGTCAATACCTTGAAAGTTCTTTAATGCCTCGATAACCTTAATACTTCCGCTTTCTGTGGCCAACATTAGTACTGTTTTACCATCATTATCTTTAGCATTAGGGTTAATATCTGGAAAATTCTTCAGTGCATTTAAAACATCAATATGCTCTTTGGCAGCGGCTAACATTAGTACTGTTTTACCATTGTTATCCTTTGCATTTGGGTCAATACCTGGAAAGTTCTTTAGCGCTTCGATAACATTAATATGTTTATTGGCAGCTGCCAACATTAGCGCTGTATTTCCATTACTATCTTTAGCATTAGAGTCAATATCTCGAAAGTTCTTTAGCGCTTCGATGACCCTAAGACGTCTATTGATTACTGCTAGCATCAGTACTGTGTTACCACTACTATCTCTAATATTAGGGTCGATACCTGGAAAGTTCTTTAACTCCTCTATAATTCTAGTATATTCACGAGATGCTGCTAGCATTAATAATGTGTCACCTTTACTATTTTTCTCATTAGAGTCAATATTTCGAAAGCCATTGAGTGCATTGACAAGCTTAACCTCTGCATTCAGTACTGCTAACATTAGTATGGTGTAACCATTACTATCTTTAATATTAGGGTTAATACCCTCAACTCCTTTTAGCAGCTCGATAATCTGAAAATTCTGCATAGAGGCAGCCAACAATAATGCTGAGACACCATTTTTATTTTTACCATTAATATCAATACCTGGCACTTTAAGCAGGGCAGTAACTTGCTCAACTTTATTCAAACCTATTACAATTATTAGCGGAGTAAGGCCTTCCGATAAACAATTAACAAAACTTGTAAATTTATCCGGAGTAGTATTAAGCGCTTCCAAGAGTTTGTCGTTATCGGATCTAAGCATATAATGAAAATAGTCGTTACGCCATTCGACGGCATCTTCCTCAGTAATTATAGGGACAGATTTGGGATCCTTGGGATCAATTTTAACCGCAAATTCCTGGTTATAAGCATCTATAAACCTTTGCCGCTCTTCTTGAAGATAATCTATTACTCTTTTTGATTTAGTAAGAACACCACGAGGAGGTCGTATGGTACATTGAAATACAGAACCATCTTGCTTTTTAATTGAGATAGTTGCTGTTTGCTTCACATGAAGAGCAAATCTGCTTGTAAAATCTCTCACTTGATCTGTATGACTTATTAAATCTATACTGGATCCACGTATAGTTTTAAAATTTAAGTCAGCCATTGTAGCATCGTCTGCTCCACCATGGGTAACCAATACAGATCCTATAGGCAACTCAGCAACAAAAGGAGCTGCAGTGCCAGATTTGCAAGCATAGAATTCTATATTAAGTGGCATTGTGGGGTTATAAACCGCAAGTTTTTTTAGAAGTTCACTTGCAGGCATATGGTCTACAAGGTACACATTACCCCCCTTAAAACCTCCATGAGCTGAAATATATATTCTTGTATTTTCACTGATAGCGCCTCGAAGGGCACTACAATCCAATTCAGCAAACTGTGTTGTACCATCACCTATTAATAAAAATCCTTTCTCTTTCTGGTTAAATTGCTGCCTTAAATCTTCAGGAATCACTAGGTTTGAACCCCAAATGAAGACAGCTTTATACGGGATGCCTGCTGCCTGGCTGCTTGCAGAAGCCGACGTTCCGCCTGCGCCTTGATCTAACATAACGCCCCTCTAAATATAGCTTATAAGCCCATTATGGCGGCTAAAAGTTAATTATTTGTTAATTTAGATTGAAATTACATATTGCACATGGAATTCTTAATTAAATCATCAACCACTTCTGGTTCTGCGAGAGTCGAGGTATCGCCAATATCTTCAAAATCACCTGAAGCAACTTTGCGCAATATTCGGCGCATTATTTTCCCCGAGCGAGTCTTTGGCAAACCTGGCGCCAGCTGGATAAAATCTGGGATCGCGATGGCGCCAATATCTTTACGAACTATATCCTTTAACTCTTGGTATAGCTGCTCATTCGGCGCGCTATCATGCTTTAGAGTAACGTACGCGTAAATGCCTTCACCCTTAATATCATGCGGAAATCCGACAACAGCCGACTCTACAACCATAGGGTGATACCCCAATGCACTCTCCACTTCTGCCGTACTTATACGATGCCCTGAAACTTTGATTACATCATCAACGCGACCTGTTATCCAGTAGTATCCATCCTCATCACGCTTGGCACCATCTCCTGCCAGATACATGCCCGGATAAGTTTTAAAATATACCTCCAAATACCTGGGGAAATCGTTTAATATTGTGCGGGCAAGCCCTGGCCATGCATCGGTTATAACCAGGTTACCCTCCGCAACTCCGTCCAATATATTACCTTTTTGGTCTACAATTGCAGGCTTAATACCAAAAAATGGCAGCGTTGCCGAGGATGGCTTTAATTCAGTTGCTCCGGGCATAGGAGTTATCAGAAAGCCGCCACTTTCGGTCTGCCACCAGGTATCCATAATTGGACACCTGGATTCTCCGATAACGTTGTAGTACCATTCCCAGGCTTCACGATTTATAGGCTCCCCGACGCTACCCAGTAACCTCAGGCTTTTACGGGAGGTCTTACTTATTATCTCCTCTCCAAATCGCATAAGCGAACGAATCGCAGTTGGAGCTGTGTAAAATACCGTAACCAAATGTTTGTCGACTATTTGCCAAAAGCGAGAAGCATCTGGATAAGTAGGAATACCTTCAAACATTAAGGTAGTTGCCCCATTAGCTAGTGGGCCATAAATACAATAGCTGTGGCCAGTTATCCACCCTATATCGGCAGTGCACCAATAGATGTCGCTCTCCTTATGGTCAAACACATATTTATAAGTAATCGCGGCATAAACCAAATAACCGCCGGTTGTATGCATTATCCCCTTTGGCTTAGCAGTAGAGCCTGATGTATAAAGTACAAAAAGCGGATCTTCCGCCTGCATTGAGACGGGAGCACAATCATCACTCGCATTCTTCATTAGATCATGAAACCAGAGGTCTCTTTCATCTGTCCATGGACAGTTTAGGCTACTTTTTTTAATCACAACCACATTTTGTATGGTTGCGATTTCCGGATGCGAAAGTGCTTTATCGCAATTTTCCTTATAGTTAAAAGCACGCCCACCTCTAGAACCCTGATCTGCGGTTATTAAAAGCTTGGCCTTGCAGTCAATGATACGGTTTGCCAAAGCATCACTAGAAAACCCACCAAATACCACCGAGTGAACCGCGCCTATCCTTGTGCAGGCAAGCATAACAACTGCTGATTCAATAAGCATAGGCAGATAAATGACGATACAATCACCTTTTTTAATACCTAAATTCTCTAGACAGTTTGCAAACTTGCAGACCTCTTTATGCAACTGACGATAGGTAATTTTCTCTGAATCTTTAGGATCATCACCTTCCCAGATTATAGCAACTTTATCACCACGAGCTTCTAAATGGCGGTCGAGGCAATTATAGCTCACATTAAGTTCTCCATCTTCGAACCATTTAACATGGAAGTTATCCAGCTCAAAAGAGGTATCTTTAACTTTAGTAAACGGCTTAAACCAATCGATAATATTAGCCTGTTCCGCCCAGAATTTATCGGGGTTTTCTATCGACTCTTTATACATGCGCACATAAGTAGCTTCATCTACCGACGCACCCTTCTTGAAAACTTCAGGAACTAAATAGCTTTTTGTCATGAGAGCTTACTTCTTATTTTATATTGATTATAGTACTTAACTTGAAAGATTAATGGAAGTGCATGTGCAAAATATTTTTGGCTGTTCTAGCACTCAAATAGATAAAACTTTATCAGATAACCAAATCAAGAAATGTATACAAACTACGGGGGTTTGTATACATTGGTAGAGGAGATGTATACAAAGTTTTAGAGTTTACGCATCTAAAATAGTTGATTTTTCATTTCAGCCCAAGTTCATTTATCAATAAGTTTATTGCTTTTTCATGCGCTTGAGAAGCATTAAGGTTTAAAACCCCATCAATCTTCATTTCATGATTAAAGGCTTCTACATATGATTTAAACGTATGCTTTGAATAATAGGCTTGGATCATAGAGATGGTTTTGGATATTAAAAGATTATCTGGAGAACCTGCACGATGGCTCGCAAGAGCAGTGACAGCATCTTCATAGATTTTAAACTTAATCTCTTTTATCTTCTGCCATTTCCATATAGCTCTACCAATCATATATGTAGTAAAATATGCTGATATTACTGAAGAAAATACAGAAAATGGAAGAATTATTAATAACCAAAACCAGACACTATTACCCATTATCTTCCTCGTTCTTGTATATGAACCCTTTGTCCTTCCCGATAGATAGTATACAAAATACTCCTAAGACATAGTATACGCTTTATAAGGCTCTAGTCCGCCTTCGCCAAGGCTCCGTCGGACACTCCTGCGCCTAATCGTCTTCGGTTAGACTGGCTTAATAAACTAAAATCCTAAAGCGAGAGTATAAACTGGCGTCAGCCACCCGAAGCCGAAGGCGCAGGGTGGCTCCCCGGGCCGGACTCGAACCAGCGACCGAGCGGTTAACAGCCGCTTGCTCTACCACTGAGCTACCGGGGAATATAGTATACCCTTAGCCTTTTAAAAACTGGGGGCGTCATGCGTCGGGATTCGCATTTCGTTACGTATGAAGAATACGCGCCTCATGCTCACCACTAGCATTCCTACCCATTTTCTAAAATGCTTTGGGTAGTCTTACCCGCTTTCTAGAAAGCTTTGGATATAGTATAGGAAAGTTTATAACACACTTTCAGATAATTTCCACAGGAAATTTGTGCCAGCCTTAACTTTAATATCAGCTAGGCAAGGTGAATGCCTAGGCCACCAACGCCAAGCATTTCATATCTTCCTCTTTTGCTGGTCTTATCTGCTGTTTCTGGCAGCAGTTTCTTACCGCAAAGATCATTGAGCTTAAGCATAAGCGTATGCCTATGTTCCAACGCCTTCGCGTTTTCCAGCATTTGCGAGCGATACTCAATAAAATCATTGATTTTATCATTACCGAGAAACTCAAAGTAAACCTTGGTTGCCACTTCCAGCAACTTATCATAGTTATTGTTGTTCTGGGTTATATGACCTTCTTCAAAACCAGAGATCAGCTTATAGCCTTCCATAAAATACTCGTTCTCTTCGAAGAACTTTTTCACTCTACTAAACTCTTTTTGATAATCAGATTTCATCTGTGAGTATAGTTTAATGTCTACTTCCAGCTCAGTCATGAAACGCTTGATCATGTCTTCGCTAACATAGTCCTGCAGATTGGTATTTAATCTTGGGAAGTAATGAAGCAACTGAGTCGCAACTTCAAAGTGACCGGTATTCATAGCCACTCTGAAAGCATCTTCAGATCTGATATTCATTTTGCACAGACTGACTATGATATTATAGTCATAGAACTTGCGACTTGCGATGATAGCTTGTTTGATTAAGGCCTCACTGCTATATGGATTGATTTTTACAATCATTTTGCGCACTTCGCTGCAATTGATATGATGAATCTCCTCACATTCAAGGATATGGAAGGAATTTTTTGGATCCAGGCTTACTGTGAAAGATGCGCCATGTTTGATCAAATTAGTAATATACTCGATTTGTTTACCTCTAACTCCTCTAAGGAATGGATCCGATCTGTCAAGCTGTGATAGCTCTAGCACAGCCTTATATAGCATTCTGCCTAGAGTAATAGATGGTGTAATCAGCTTACTGCCTTCAAAGTCGAAGGTATCGGCTACCTTATTCAGATCGCGGTTTTGAGCAACATAAAATTTCTCATAATACAATTTCTCAATTTCGTTTTCATGAAGCTTATCAAATAATCGCGACATACTGCGATCCACGCGTGCTGCAGCTTCAACATAGTCATAAAAGCTCTTAATATCCTCAACCACTTCACGAGCGTGGTATATCCTGGACTTCACCATCCTAATTGTCGATTTAGTAGCAGCGATAAATTCATCCGATAAAAAATGTTCTTTTAACATTTTATCCAGTCTTTCAATGTGTACATAAGCCTTAGGGATATAGTGCTTATAATGGCAGTAGCGTTTGTAAAGGGTTTTTGCTGTTTCAGAGCCAAGAATCACTTCCTTTTTTGCCCGTACATTGCTGATTTCATCTTTTATTTGATCGATTTTAACCTGTAACTGCTTCACTTTTTTGTCGGCATATTCTTCATATCTGCTGACATCTTCTTGCTTACAATTTGCCTTTATGTAATCAGAAACCATGACTAACATTCTAGTCAGATCTTCTTTGACCCTCTTCTCTTGCCGATCTTTAATCTGGTTTTCAAGAGTAACTTTCTCGTCAACCTTTTTATTAAATTCACTTTCGCGGTTAGCTAGCCTAGCAAGGGAGCCATTTCTAGCTAGTTTTGTAAAGAGTAAAAGCATATTGTACCTATATTTATGTGGCCTTTATAATTAGTATAGTATTTATTAAGTATTAACAAATGGTTAATAAAATAGCAAATTATCTTGATTGTAAGAAATTGGGTTGTTAACATGATGCTTGATTAGATTATATTTCTCAGCATGTCCCCAAAGCCCCAAGCACAACTATTTGAAAATATTGAAGGAATTGAGCCAATGAAACTAGACCCTTTAAATGTTGGTGATGTATTTATAAAAGCCATGCACCAAATGTTCGCTGACCCGCAACAGGCCATAGAGAACAACCTAGAGCTGGCAAAAAATTATACCAACTTATGGAATAATATCGCACAAAAACTGCTTGGTAATGATGTGGATTCCTTATATAAAGGCGAATCAAAGGATCGCCGCTTCAAGGACGAGACCTGGGAAGAGAACCCGGGATTTAATTTCATCAAGCAATCTTATTATCTCAATTCATCATGGATTAAAGACATTACTCGACAAGTGGAAGGGCTTGACCCAAAAGACTCAAAGAAACTGGATTTTTACACGCGAGTTCTTATTGATGCTATGGCCCCTACTAATTTTTTCCTAAGCAATCCTGAAGTTATTAAAGAAACTGTGAAGACCCATGGCGCCAATATTCTTAAGGGAGCGCAGAATTTCCTAAGCGATCTCGGGCGCTCCAAAGGAAAATTCCAAATATCCACTACTAATCTAAAGGATTTTGAAGTAGGCAGGAACCTAGCTATAACTCCAGGCAAAGTTATATTTCAAAACGATTTGATCCAGCTTCTTCAGTATAGTCCTAGCACGCCTACTGTTTATGAAACCCCGGTATTAATCATTCCGGCCTGGATAAATAAATATTATATACTTGATCTTCAACCTGAAAATTCCTATGTCCGCTGGCTGGTAGCGCAAGGCTATACAGTATTTATGATCTCCTGGATCAACCCCAATGCAATGCAAAGCAATAAAACTTTCGATGATTATATGAGCGAAGGTGCATTAGCTGCCATCTCCCAGGTATGCAAGGCTACAGGGCAGAAGGAAATCCACTGCATGGGCTACTGCCTGGGCGGAACCTTGCTCGCAGCAACCATTGCCCATATCAAAAGCCAGAAACAATATTGTTCTGTTAAAACAGCAACTTTCTTAACTTCACTGGTAGATTTCAAAGAAGCAGGTGATATCGGGGTATTTATCGATGAAGAGCAGATTGAATTTCTTGAAAAGCGTATGAGCGAAAAAGGCTATCTGGAAGGCAATGAGATGGCCGCCACCTTCAGCATGATTCGCAGCAATGACATGATTTGGTCGTTCTATATTAATAATTATATGCTAGGCAAAGATCCTTTTCCTTTTGATATTTTATACTGGAATGCGGATTCGACTCGCCTGCCAGCAAAAATGCACTCATTCTACCTGCGCAACATGTATCTTAAGAACCTGCTTGTCAAACCGAATGGGCTAACCCTATGCAAAACTCCTATAGACCTACATAAAGTTGATGTTCCGGTGTATTTGCTTTCCACCCGGGAAGACCATATCGCCCCGTGGATGTCCACCTATAAGGCTACACAGATTTATTCTGGCCCTATCAGGTTCACACTCACCGCTTCTGGGCACGTTGCTGGAGTAGCCAATCATCCAGATAAGAAAAAGTATAACTACTGGACCAATGAAAAGCTTGCACACACTCCTTCCGAGTGGTTCAAACATGCAAAAATCCATGAGGGATCCTGGTGGCTTGACTGGAACCACTGGGCAGCCACTAAATCCGGTGAAAAAATTGCCGCCCGTAAAGTTACTAATGGGTTAGAAGACGCACCTGGCAGCTTTGTAAAGGTGCATTTATAATCATACAAATCCCCTAATTTATTCTTGCATTTCTTATTTTCGTTTTTGGCTTAAATCGATAATAGCGCCATTTCTTATTTTCGTTTTAAACCTAAATCGAAAATAACGCCATTTCTTATTTTCATTTGCGCTAATACACTATAAGCTTATTTTCACCTTTTGACATTTTCGAAAATAAGAGATATATTAACAGCAATAAGTTAATGCCCACTATTTTATGGATATTAAAAACTCCCCATCCGGGAAAATTGTTAAAGCACCAACAGGCTATAATGCTTTTGTGCCTAATCCTTTGCCAGCAAGCTTTACCTGGAACACCGGCTTAGTAAACAGTTTATCCAGAGCCGATCATATTTTAGGTAAGTTATCCAGAGAAGGTAGCAAATTACCTAACCCGCATCTGTTATTGCGACCATTTATAACCAGAGAGGCGGTTTTATCTAGTAAAATTGAGGGAACGCAAGCAACCCTGGGGGAAATGTTGGAAATGGAGGCTGGCGCTCGCGTAGATCGTAACCCGGATGACTTACAGGAAGTTCAAAATTATATAATTGCATTGAATTATGGGCTGGAACGGTTACAGGATTTACCTTTATCTTTAAGGCTTATTAAAGAAATTCATGGGAAACTTATGCAAGGAGTTCGTGGCGATCATGCAACGCCTGGGGAATTTCGCCGCACCCAAAACTGGATTGGCTCACCAGGTAGCACAATTACAAATGCAAAATACGTGCCTCCACCACCTGATGAGATGATAAATGCTCTAAGCTCAATGGAAGCTTTTCTACATGACAGAACTTTACCACCACTAGTTCATATCGCCCTTTGTCATTATCAGTTCGAAGCCATTCACCCATTCCTTGATGGCAATGGTAGAGTTGGACGTTTATTAATTACATTGCTTTTAGTGGAGCGCCAATTATTGCCATCACCTTTACTCTACTTAAGCGCTTTTTTTGAAGCTTCAAGGGAGGAGTATTATAAATATCTTTATGATGTTAGCGCTCATGGAAAATGGGAAGATTGGTTAAATTATTTTTTAAATGGGGTGGCCGTACAATCAGAAGATGTTTTGTCACGCGCTGAGCGTATAAATAATTTAATCTGCGAGTGGCAAATCAAAGTGGGTGGTGCAACTTCTACTCTCCAGGAAATCGTGAAACACCTGGCGGTTAACCCGTTTATGACAATTAGCAAAGTTGCAGAGCGACTAGGTATAGCTTTTACAACTGCGAAACGGGCAATACAGAAGCTGGAATCTTTAGAAATTGTTTATACTGTAACTGAAAGTAAGCGCGACCGCCTGTACTGCGCAAAGAAAATCTTAGATATATTAGAAGAGCCAACCAGAGTTAATATTCGTAAAGTATGGGGAACTTATTCGCCACATGACTTTTAAACAATAGCTAGGCTGTATGTTAACATTCCTATTTTGCATGCTTTACTATAATCCTAATGAGTCCTGAAATGTCAGAACCTAACTAAAAAAGCTTTTGGCCGTTGGGCACTGCCGGATGCATGGTAGTCAGGCAAACTGCACCTTGTTCGTCGGGGAATCCCACTAATAAAAACTCAGAGCTAAACCCAGCGATGTTTCTGGTTCCGAGGTTTACACACCCCACCACTTTCATGCCTACCAGTGTTTCCGGCTTGTAATGCACAGTAATCTGTGCAGAGCTTTGTTTCACTCCTATTTCCGGCCCGAAGTCCACCCAAACTTTATATGAAGGTTTAGTGGCGCGTTCAAAGTTCTCAGCCTTTACTATGGTTCCAGAACGCAGTTCAACTTTCGCAAAATCATCATATGAAATTTGTTGCATAAATATATACTCCTATTTTTATTTTTTATGTTCCTGAAGAAATTTATTAGCCTGAAGAGCGGCCATACAGCCGGTTCCTGCTGCAGTCACTGCCTGCCGATAGATTTTATCCTGGACATCACCAGCGGCAAATACGCCTGGTATGCTGGTTTCGCTGCTTCCTGGCTTGGTGATGATATAGCCTTCATTATCCATATCAAGCATGCCCTTAAATATTGCGGTATTGGGGAAGTGCCCAATAGCGATAAACACACCATCAACTTTAAGATCAGTTGTCTCATTGGTTTTGACATTTTTGATCCTGGCGGCAGTCACTCCCAAAGGATCCTCATTACCCAGAACTTCTTCCAGCACGGAATCCCATATAACACTGATTTTTGGGTTTTCAAAAAGCCGTTGTTGCAGGATTTTCTCAGCGCGCAGTTCATCTCTCCTATGAATCAAAGTGACTTTGCTAGCATGGTTAGTGAGGTAAATCGCCTCTTCCACCGCAGTGTTGCCACCACCTACCACCAGCACTTCTTTGTTTTTATAGAAGAAACCATCACAGGTGGCACAACCTGAAACACCAAAGCCCTGAAACTTAGATTCACTGGGCAGACCAAGCCATTTTGCCTGTGCGCCAGTGGAAATAATTATCGTATCCCCTTCGTAAACGTTATCACCTTCTCCATAGCATTTGAACGGCTGAGATGAAAAGTCTACTTTAGTAATAAAATCATTGATTATATTGGTGCCAACATGTTTGGCCTGGCCACCCATCTGCTCCATGAGCCAGGGCCCCTGAATAACATCAGCAAATCCCGGATAATTTTCCACATCGGTGGTAATCATCAGCTGGCCACCAGGCTCAGAGCCAGTGACTAATATCGGCTCCAGTGCTGCGCGCGCAGCATAAATTGCCGCAGAATATCCCGCTGGCCCAGAACCTATTACAAGAACTTTTGCTTTATGGACTGTCATATCAGCAATTACGCGCTACGCTTTGCAAGGAAGGACTTAACTCCATCCGAAGTTGGCTTCATTGTATCTTTCCCTTTATTCCAGTTAGCCGGGCAGACCTCCCCATACTTCTGGTGTTGGTTCCACGCATTAACTAAACGCAGCATTTCACTTATGCTTCTTCCAAGAGGGAGATCATTGATGGTCTGATGAATTACCTTACCTTCTTCATTGATAATAAAAGTACCGCGGAAGGCAATGGCATCATTAAATAGTACTTCATAATCCCGGGCAATTTTCTTGGTAATATCAGAAACCAGAGGGAAATTGATTTTGCCGATACCGCCTTCTTTTACCGGTATGTTTTTGTAAGCCAAATGGGAAAACTGAGAATCCACGCTGACTCCAACAACTACGGCACCATTATCCTCAAATTCTTTGAGATGATCATTAAAACTCAAGATTTCCGTAGGACATACAAAAGTGAAATCTAATGGGTAGAAAAACAATACGCAAATTTTGCCTTTTATATACTCTTTTAAATTAAACTCAGGGTTAACGCTATTGTCAGCCATGATGGCTGTTGCCGAAAAATCTGGTGCGGGTTTACCTACTAAAGACACTGCTTACCTCATTATTTGATTTATTGCATTTCATTATAAGACATTTTGATCAGCAATACAATCTCTCTTAATACTTAAGATTTGACTTTCATAAATAAACCGGATAAGCCATACTTAACATATGGAAATTTATAATGTTTGTATGCTAGAGGGAAAGAAGTCGAAATTTATAGGTAGCTCTTCAGAGAAGTGCGATACAATTGGCATGCCTTTTCTTATTATTACCAAAAACCTGATTATCCGGCCACTGGTTAAGCAGGATCAGGCTGTGGTTATGGAAGCTATACGCGAGAGCCTCCAAAGCTTGCAGATGTGGCTACCATGGACAGATACTTTCCCCAGCGTCAATGAATACGCTTCAATTTGCCAGAAGTTCTATACTGAGGCGCAGGAGCAATTAGCTTATCATTTTGTAGTTTATCAAAACGAAGTGTTTATGGGGATGTGCAGCCTTATGGATGTAAACCTCAAGCAAGGAGTGGCTAAGCTGGGATACTGGTGCCGCACAAATTCGGTAAACCAAAATTATTTTATCGAGGCCATCAATGCTAAATTGCGTTATAGCTTTGAAAAAATAGGACTCAAAGAAATTTATATTCAATGCATGGTAGGTAATTTTGTTAGTGAGCTTGCAGCAAAAGAGCTAAATTTCCGCCTTCAGAGTGTAGATCTTATAGACGGCAAGCAATTTAAACTATATAAAATCGAAAGTTGCTCTGTTCTGCCAGAATTAGATAATTACTCCGTAGTTGAATAGCTTCCATATCTTCTAAAAAGATTGACAATATAGCATGTTAATTCAAACCTTAAGTTATGATTAACTGGAAGAGATGTTAGTTAATTGAGAAGCACAGGTTATGATAAATTCTACGATACTGGTATCTATATATCCGGCCCTGAACTTAAATTTCATTATAGCAGCTTCTTAGGCTGGATACAAAATGCTGCTAAACGTCTAGTAACCATCGGGGACGGAACGACGGAATTATTAAGCGATCAACATAGCTTTGGCACATTATTAGGCACCTTATCGTTGCTACAGGCAAACAGGAGCTTAATGCCAAATGATGGCCGAACTATAGTGGTCATCAATGCCCACGGCAGCATGCAGAATGGCAATCATTATATCCAGGTCAGACCTGATTTCGCTGAAAAATCTTCTTTGTCTTCCCAGGAATTGTTTAAAATGCTGGCCTCCACGTTAAAACAACCTTTGGATATAATTTTTTCAGCTTGTTATGGTGGTGGAGCTGGCAAGGATGTTCATTACTTACCTGCTGGCAGCAGAGTGTTATTTCTTACAGATGAAAATGATGCGAATACAATCTCCAGTTATGTTCAAACCATTTATCAAATGCACAGTAATTCAAAGCCAACTCTAGACACATTTTTCGATAATTATCTTTATAAGCTCACCAACAATTATAAACCTTACATAAGCATTGCTGGTGTCGATATCATCAAGCCATCTCTGTGGTACAAATACCCCACTCCTCCGGTGAGTTCGGAGGCACGTGACTTTGTGCACAGCACTTTCAGCAAAAATGTTTGTCAGCAGGATCAAGCATGTACAACTGAGATAGACATCCTAATCACCAAACTTCCCAAAATCACTTCGCTTGATCAGCTTATTGATTTACATCCGGATTGTATGCAAATATCACTGCAGCTAGATCGCATTGAGACCCAGATTACGCTAGCAATGCAGGGGAATTCAACGGCACTTGAATGCAAGCATCTGAAGGAGCAGGCGGATAGAATCCTTTATCATTATCAATTGCCAATTGAGATTAACCTCGAAGATCATTTCTGGATAGAAAATGAAGTGAGTTATCATGGAAACATTGAGGAGATTTTCCAAGAATACTGTTCAACTACAGGCATCCATTCGCTGATAAAGGGCAATCTGTTGTTTGGCTACAAAACAAATAATAATTTCCCAATGCCAGAAGCACCAGCATACGGCAAAGTCCTTGGGATAATAAAAACTTTGCATGAGTATGAGGCTACCCACATTTCTGAGGGGATTTGAGTTCAGTATGTTATCTAATTGTGGTGAAGCTAGTCCGCTTCGATAAGAAAGTGCGCCATGGTAACGTCATCACCCCCCTTGCGGGGTGAAGTGATTGTAAGTTGCGAGGTTGGTGTAAAAAATAAATAATGTAGGCACGCGTTTATAGGCCCGCCTACGCCAAGGCTTCGGCGCGGCATCCGTTTCGCACGCTACGCCATGATAAATCACGTCGTAGCTAAATTTTGCCTTCAGCAAAATTAGCGAAGACGGATGGACATACTTTTCGATTCTGAGTTTTTGATTGTGGCATAAAGAAAACAACTATGCAACTAGTTTTTTATTAAATTGTCAAATAGAGTTGAAGCGCGCTAAATCTCAATGTTTTTCTGGATTCTTCGCTACGTTCTGAATGACTATTTCATCAAACACCAGGTTTACTGCAGATTTGCTTCAATTGTATCCACTCACTTTTGCTCAGAATTGGGGTGGGTTTATTTACTGTATTACTTACAACAAGCGAGCTAATACGCTCTTCATTTGCCGGATGGGTGGAAAGGTAGTTCACTATTTTATTGTCAAAAATGCTACCGCTATTCCTTTTTAAAAATCCAATTAAGCCGCGCTTACTGACTCGAGCCTCATCAAGCAGGCTAATCGCAATGCGATCGGCTTTTACTTCCTTATCACGACTATACTTAAAATTAAGTAGATTCATTTCCATACCAGATAATATAACCGCCACTCCGACACGTTCGATTAGGGCTTGCACAGGGTGATTTTCAAGGTGATGCCCAACTTCATGCGCGAGAATACCTGCTATTTCCTCAGGACTTTCAGCCTCATCAAGAAGTGCGCTAAATATAACGACATGCCCCCCAGGAACAATATAAGCATTCACCGTATCTTCAGTAACAATTTGCACATTAATTTTGTCTCTGTGCTCCTTGGGTACGATGCGTTTAATGATTTTATTCAGTGATTCAATACCGTCAGTATTCTTACAAACCAGCCCCTTCTCTTCATAGGTTTCGACATGACGCTCACCGATATACTTTGCCCAACTGCTTGGAAACACTCTTGCAATCTGTGAGGAAAACTGAGGTAATACCCAGGCATACACTATCATAAGACTGATGAATAATGCGACCAGCAAGCAACCCCGGCTTTTAGTTATGTTTACACGCACCAGGGGTTTATTAGCCAATGGTATTTGAATAATCAATGCTTTGTATAAATCCAGATCAGCTATAATGAGTCTTTCAGCTGGCCGAGTTTTATTACTCAAGCTAAAAGCGCTACCAAACTCAGGGCTTTCTATTAACGTAATATCTGAGAATTCCCAGCTGAGTTTAATTCCGTTTTCTCGGTCTTCTATTACTAGCTTATAGGACGTCAACGTAATTACCACCGCATGGGAATTAGCTCGCATGCCATCGTAATATTTGCCTACAGCATTCATATTAGATAACGCCTGCAAAATCAGGTTCACCTATTACTGAATTCAACCCTTCACCCGAGCCAGCTAATTCTTCATTAGATTGCAGGACTTTCGAAGTGTTAATATCGCCTATTATAGTTAGGTTATCCGCAACTAGTTTAATGCTGCGTTGCATAACATAAGGCATCCCTATACCCAAGGTGCAAACTACTATGAGCAGATTAACTAAATAAAACCCTAACAGCTTTCCACCCGTAATATCAAAATCGAATCGAAGATGATCAATCTGCGTTGCCTGAAAGTTATGTCTGATAAGAGCAGCTTTATACCATAACCTAGACAATGCCAAAGTCGGTATAGAGAGCAGCATGGTTATAAAATTAATTTTCCATAAGCTCTCGGGATTACCATGGAACTTAGCACGCGCATTGCCGTAATAAGAGTTTTCCGCAACCATCTTAGCAAGCTTAACGTCAGCTATATGCGCGTATAAGCCCAGGCTAAGAATTTTTAAAATGGTAAACTTGATACTCTGACAAGCATATGTAAAGGCGGAATATTTTATAGCACCCCTGATCCCTCTCCAGGTAACCCGCGAGAATCTATAACGCAAAGCTGAGAAAATAGCAACGCAAAATAGGGCATAATAAAACACTACAAACAATGCACCTGAAACTAAAGATGCGCCTGCCATGATAGCATCAGCTTGCGCCTCTCCACTGAAATGGGCAAAAAAGGCAGCAATGAAATATATAATAGCATAACCTATAGTTAATAAGACGTAAGACAAAAATAAAAACAATATGCCTTTGATAAATCCTAAGAAAAGCTCGCCACCGGTGCCGGTGTATTGGCATGGGTCACCTGCCAAAACAACGCGTGAAGCAACATATTTCCGCAACCGCACCCTTCCCCAAAAACTGTATATGCCTAGGGTCATGATGCTCAGGATAATATTGAGCAACCAAATACCATAGATATGGGGTATTTGACCTGTATACTGTATTTTAGCAGTACTTAGTTTTCTCTTTTTAGGAGTTGCAGACTTTCTCATGATATATTCAAATTAATTCAAAGACGAATTATATCCATATATCACGCCAGTTGCAAGCAAATCCTATGTTTTTTTAATATTTATGTATTTAATAAACTTTGCGATTGAGTTGTGTAAGGCTGCATCCACCCAAACTTTTGCACTCAAATTCTTTTGGTGGAAATAGCCAAGACTGCCCAGGTTATGGCAAAGAGATCGAAAGCTTGCAATAAGCCGGGTATCATCCCCTACTTCTCCATAGCTGGCAAAAAACTCCTCTAAAGCAGTTTCGTTAAATATCATTATCCCAGCTGATAAGTCAATTCCCGGCTGGCCAATATGGGTATCACCCCAGTCGATAAGTCCACAAGGCAATATATTTTCATCAACAACAATGTGGCGGAAATACAAATCACCGTGAAGGTAACAGGGGTTGTCCAATTTGAAATCCAGTTTGTGAAAGAGGTTTATAATATCCAAAAGCTGAGCTTGCGGAAAACCTGCTGCGGTAAAATACTGCTCATATTTCACCACCTGACTGGTGATAAACTTCACGCGATTTTCTATATCCAGCCGCCAGGAATTGTCACCTTTGATCAACTGCAAATGCTCTTGCTTAATGGGAACTGAATGCAGCTCCTTGAGCCACAGTCCAAGAGTCCGTGCGAACTTTAGATCATCAATCAAAGGTTGAGCCGCTTCACACAGAGTTTTTCCAGGCACAATATGATAGCCCGCAAATGGATATGGATAGGCATCCGAAGGCGTTCCAATAAATTTGGGATTGGTAAGCTGGAACGAAACCTGCTCAGCAATATAGGGAAGTATGGCAATTTCATTTTCCATACACATGATACCGAGTTCCCGACGGGGGAATCTAAACACCCATTCATTATTAACCAAATAGGCCACATTATCATAACCTTCTCCGAGGAGTTCAATGGTACGAACATCCAAGCCCACTTGTGTAATGAGGGCGCGCACCAGCTCTTCATTCACATCAATAGTCTGATCCCAAATATTACTCATGTGTGCATCACACATTCTTCAACTATCTTCCCAAGCTTTTTAAGCGCATCAGCTTGTGAGAACTTGCCGATATTCTTTCTGAGTTCTTTCAGCTTCTCTGGGGTAGTCATCAAATCTTCCAATACACGGGCAAGTTCTCTTGGCTTGAAGTGTTTTTCTGTTATCATAATTGCCGCATGTTCACTAACCAGATTGAGTGCATTGTAAAACTGATGGTTATCTACAGCAATGGCATATGGGACAAGAATTGTCGCTTTCCCAATGGTGGCGACCTCAGCAATTGATGAAGCACCAGCCCGACAAATAACAAGATCCGCATCTGAAATCAACTTGTTGATATTGATAAAAAAGGGTTCAACATGCACTTGTGCTTGGCACTTCTTAAACTCCGCCAGAGTTCCCTCAAGGTATTCAGGACGCGCCTGTTGAGTGATAGAGATTTTCTTCTGCAAGGCCTCAGGTAATAAGGCAATCGCTGGTGGTATAATTTCACTGAATATCCTGGCACCCTGACTGCCTCCTATAACCAGTATCCTGAATTTCTTAGCTTTGCTTACAGGCTTGCTGCCTTTGCAGTTTATAATTTCTTTACGAACTGGTGTGCCAGTGATCACCATCTTGCTTCGGTATTTCTGCTTTATACCGCGCGTATCAGGAAATGTGACGCAAATCTTTTGGACTACGCTGCTAACCAGTCGATTAACCCATCCAAGAACTGCATTTTGCTCACTGATAATCGACTTGATGCCCAGCATGTATGCGGCAGCAAGAGCTGGAAAAGATGGGTAGCCCCCAAATCCAATGACCAGTTGCGGCCTTTGCTTTTTCATAAAAGCCCGAACTTTAAACAAGCCAAACATCAGTTTGGTAATTCCGCAAACTTTGTGCGGCAAAGAGCCGGTAAGCCTTTGCGACAATATCTGATGATGCGGAATTTTAAGCAGAGCGCCCTGCAAAAAAGGCTTACTTCTATCATCGCAGATCAGCACTGGTTGATACCCTTGCTCAAGCAAATACTCTGCAAGCGCCTGCGCCGGGAAAATATGCCCGCCAGTTCCCCCAGCAGCCAGAACTATTGTACCTTTACTAGTCTTCCGTTTTCTCATTTCCTACCTTTATCTTTGCAATAAAATGCCCGAAATCGCTGGCCTTAGAGAAATCTTTATAAACTGATGCGTAACGCACATAAGCAACCTCATCCAGTTTCGCAAGTTCCTCCAGCACCAATTGGCCGATTATCTTAGATTCCACCTCGCCTTCCCCATACTTCTCAAGCTTTTTCGCGATATTGCTGACCAGCTGCTCAATCTGCTCTGCGACTATTGGACGTTTGCGTGTTGCGACCTCAATCGATCTGAACAGCTTGTTGCTGTCAAACGGGCGAATCTGCCCATTTCGCTTGATGACCTGAATTTCACGAATACCTATCCGTTCAAAAGTAGTGAACCTCCCGCCGCAATTAGGGCAAAGCCGGCGACGCTTGATCACACTGCTTTCCTCTAAAGGACGCGAGTCCTTAACCTGCGTATCGTCAAATCCACAAAATGGACACTTCATATACTTTTTGCCTTTCAAAAATTGGGGCTGCCATTGCACCGTCATTGCGAGCGAAGCGAAGCAAACCAGTACACAGACTCACAAGATTGCCGCGTCGCTTACGCTCCTCGCAATGACGGCAACTTGACAAATATGCCCTCAGTACCCAAAGAGCCTAGCAAATTAAATGCCGTGAGACAATTGAATTGTTATCTAATTAAGTCAACTCCACCCGGTAATCCAGATCCAGTTACAACTCCTACTGGAGAATAACAATAATCTTGGTAAAGATAAGAGCTTCCATACTTAGGAGAGTTATAGAATTTAGCAATGGTACTTTTTAATCCCTCACTCCACAATATTTCAAATCCATTTTTCAAATCTTCAGCTTTTGGAGTGTGCCCTTTACCATGAATATAGTCATAGGCGACCAGTACTACGGCAACAGCTGCAGTAGTCCATATGATGGGGGTTGCAGAGAATCCAAGCAAAGCACCGCCCGCAACAGGAGCTAGTATACCTGCAGCAAGCGCACAACCGTATTTTAAACGGTATAATACTCTATTTGCAGCATTGGCTCTTTCCAGCTCTGGTTTATCTATTTCAGCGCGAAGCTCTATGACTCTATTCTTAAAATCCTGAGGCATACCACTATACCATTGCTGTTTTTCAAGACTCCCCTGACTAACATGCTGAAGCATAGCTTTTGCGATCGGTGCATTATTTATGTTTACTGATGTATATAAGCCACCTGATGCATGTCCAAATGAAAATGCTACTTCACATACGTTAGCTCCATTATTTACCAGAGTATCTACTATAGCTGTATTGGTCTGCAAGGCCGCAAACATTATTGGAGTTCTGGTTTCAGCTCTGTCTTCTTTTGCTTTAACATCGGCTTTAAGCCCAACAGCTACTTGAACTTTAGCAAGATTACCTCGCAAAATAGCCTCTACTAAGTCAGAATCAATTGCGCTCTTAAAGCCAAATGCGTTGGTAACTGTTTTGTTTGGCCCATACTGATACTTAAAAAACCTATATCTATCATCAGCATTTCTAGCATATACATATTGTTGTACACCTGGTAGCATTTTAAATCTCATTCGGTTACGGCAATATTTTATTCAGCATTTGCAAAAATTGCCAGCATTAATATGTTAAAAAAACACTAATGCTTCTTATATTTTTTATAAAGCTGAGAGTACTCTCCACCCTGCTCGAGCAGTTGGGAGTGGGTGCCGGATTCTTTGATGATACCATCGGTAACTACATAGATAAGATCAGCGTTCTCGATTGTCGACAAGCGGTGGGCAATCACAATTGTGGTTCGACCTTTCTTAAGGTATTCCAAAGCCATTTGCACCTGCTTTTCTGAAATGGTATCAAGTGCGGAAGTCGCTTCATCCAACAGTAAAATCGGAGCATTTTTAAGAATGGCTCGGGCAATCGCCAAGCGCTGGCGCTGCCCGCCAGAAAGCTTGTGGCCATGCTGGCCAATATTGGTTTCATAACCATCCGGCAGATTAATGATGAAATCATGAGCGGCGGCGGCCATAGCTGCATCGAGAATCTCTTCATCGGTTGCATCAAGCCGACCATAGCGGATATTCTCCCGAATAGTATCTTCAAATAGCGCCACCTCCTGGCTTACAAGGGCTATTGATTTGCGCAGAGTTTTAAGAGAGACACTCTTAATGTTTTTATTATCGATTGTGATATCCCCATAATCAGGGTCGTAAAGCCTTTGCAGCAGGTTAAATATAGTGCTTTTGCCGCCACCTGAGCTGCCAACCAGGGCAATAGTTTTCCCCTGTGGGATATTAAGCGAAATGCCATCCAGGATTTTATTGTTGGATTTATAAGAGAAATATACGTTGGCAAAATTGATATTATAATTTTTAAAACCGCTATCGTTCTTTACGTTTTGATCCAAAACCTCAGGCTCAATATCAAGTATCATAAACAAGCGGCGTGAGGCACTGAGCCCCTCTTGCACAGCATTGTTGAGATTGGACATAGTCTTCAGTGGTTTATACAGCAGAAGCAAAGCAGTAATAAAGGAAAAGAAGGAACCTGGAGTGGTTTCCCCAGCAATAACCTGCATTCCACCGTATACAACTACAAGCGCAACTGAAACCGCACCCATAGTTTCCATAATCGGTGAGGATGCAGACTCTACTTTTGCAGTTTTGCGATAGAAATTAAGCATGCGGTCAATAATCCGGGCAGCTCGCGATATTTCATATTCCTCACGGCAATAGGACTTAATGATGCGCACATTTTGAAAAGTCTCATCAAGGCGAACGGTAAACCCTGCTATTTCTTCCTGCATGCTCCGCGCGAGTTTGCGCATGCGTTGTCCAAGCTTTATCAGTGGATAAAACGCAAGCGGCAAAATGACGAGAGCAACTACAGTAAGCATTAAGCTCTGATAGAACATTACCACAATCAAACCTATAACCGTGAATAACTCTGTTACTGAACCAGTTACGACATCGGTCACCGTCCTTCGCATAGCGTTTATATCGTTGGTAAAGCGGGAGATGAGGTTACCCGATGGGTGCTCATTGAGTAGCTTCATGTCTGAATAAATAAGGTGCGAATACAAACGGAGCTGAATATCAGTGATGATTTTCTGGCCTACCATCTTCATGGTAGTGGCCTGAAAGAAGGTAGCCAGACCCTTGACAATAGCAAGACCGATAACGGCCAATGGAATCAGGTAAAGCATGGTACTGTCTTTTTTGAGAAAGATATCGTCCAGCAGGGGCTCCATCATCCAGGCATTAATTGCAGTGACAATTGAAACCATAATCATGCACACAACAGCCAGCATAATACTCTTTGCGTACTGCTTAACATGCTCGGAAAAAATCCTTGAGAGCAGATAAAACCCACTGTCGTATTTATTTACCACTTTAAATTTGCCATTTTCCAAAACTGGCCTAGTCATTAATCGACAATTTTCTTCCATATCTCTTTTAATAAGGATTGATTCTGCTTTCTTCTTTCTGCCATTACCTTAGGGTTAAACTCTTCGCTTTCTTCCGCTGGCTTAACTTGATGGGCAAAATCGCTTTGTTTCTTTTGCTCTCGATTCAAACTGACCTGTTCAGGAGTTTGAGGCGCGGCAGCATGCCTTCCTCTAAAGTTACGGCCACCACCTTTTTTATGGCGGTCATGACCAGAGCGGCGCCTATCATCAGTTTTACCATCCAATTGAAGTTCGTGCTGATAGAACTGATCTGCTGCTTCCTGGTTTGCCTGATCGTTAGGAACTAATTCCAGCTCACTAAACAAGTCGCGATCCCGATGACGATGCGAACCATCCCTGCGGCCATGCCTTATTTTCCTGCTGCTACCGGCAGAAGGGTGTTCGTGAGAAGGTTGTTTTGCATCATGATAAGGTGCCTTGCTATTGTGAGGCTTGGCATGCCCTGATTTGTTGCGAGGAGACCTTCTTAAATTCTTTTGCTTACTGGTTAGCTCTAAAGGAGGTTCATCGTCTTTTATTTCCATATCATCCTGCTCTTGCTCTTGATAGACCGCCTGATCTATTCCTGAAGGCGCTTTCTCTTCTATCTTTCTTGGCTGAACGTGTTTTTTCTCAATAAAGAAACCATCACCGCCTGCCGTCTCATCAATGTATAGCAGAATTTTACCATCGAATTTCTTCTCAAGTACGCTGAGTTGCTCACGCTTGTTATTAAGAATATGCAGTATGAGTTGCGATGAAGCAGAGACATGGATCTCTCCGGATACACTCGATGCCACTTCTCTTTCAATTGCGCGCAAAACCACAACTGCAGTCGAAGCGGTATGACGTATACGACCGCGACCATTACAGTGCTCGCAAACTTCAGTATTAGCTTCAAGCAAGCTTTGGTTTAATCTCTGGCGCGACATTTCCAAAAGCCCAAAACTGCTGATCCTTCCCGTCTGAACTTTAGCTTTATCTTTCAGCAAGGCATGCTTTAATTCACGCTCTACTGTCTTGCGGTTATTAATTTCTTCCATATCGATGAAATCGACCACGATAAGACCTGAAAGATCACGAAGATGCAATTGTTTAGCGATCTCTTGCGCGGCCTCAATATTGGTTCTAAGCGCGGTATTTTCAACATTGCGTTCACCTGTTGACCGCCCGGAGTTTACGTCGATCGCAACCAAGGCTTCTGTATGATTGATAACAAGGTAGCCTCCTGATCTTAAACGCACCTGATTGCTATATAACTCTGCAATCTGCTCTTCAACATTATAGCGGCTAAACAAGGGCAATTTATCCTCATAAAGCTTAACCTTAGTAATATGGCGAGGCAAAATAAGTTTCATAAAGTTTTTGGCGTCTTCAAACGCTTTTTCTCCTTCAACCAAGACCTCTTCAATTTCACTATCATAGAGATCACGAATCGCTTTCTTGATGACATCACCCTCTTCGTGAATAAAAGCTGGAGCATTTGATTTAACGGTATGATCGCGGATATTGTTCCACAGGCGCTGCAAATATTGAAAGTCTCGCCTGATTTCAGTTTTGGTCTTATATGAGCCAGCAGTTCGAATTATGACCGCGCCCTGCCCCTCAAGATCATTAGTCATTTCCGATGCGACTTTCTTTAAACGCACGCGGTCCTGATCATCAATAATTTTACGGGAAACACCACCACCTTTTGTAGCATTAGGCATAAGCACGCAATATCTGCCTGCAAGAGAGATGTAGGTTGTGAGCGAGGCACCTTTAGTGCTTCTTTCCTCTTTTTCAATCTGAACAAGTATGACCTGGTCTTTTTTAATAACTTCCTGGATCCTATAACGACGGTAGAATTGAGGGCGATCTTTGATATCATAATCACTCTCACCATCTTCATGATGATCCGTTGCTCCTTCTTCATTTTCTTCGTCTTCATCACTTTCTGGATTCGGCAGTTTAAGATCCTTCTCATTCTTGGACTTATGAGACCGGCACATTTCTTCTAAGAGCTTATCCCGATCAGAGACCGGAATCTGATAGTACACCGGATGAATTTCCGAAAACGGAAGGAAACCGTGGCGTTGCGCTCCATAATCTACAAATGCGGCTTGTAAAGAGGGTTCAACCCTAGTTACTTTTGCCAGGTAGATATTTCCTTTGGTAGACTTTTTTTCTGCATTTTGATAATCAAATTCTTCAATTTTCCCGTTATCACTTACTACTACTCGCAGCTCTTCGAGATGTGCTGCATCCACAAGCATTTTTCTTGCCATGACTGTCATTCCTATAATTCATGTTAATTATACCTAAATAAAATTGAAATGCGGTTTCTGGCCTTTATTCTTTGGGGGATTTTGTGAACTTTGCATTATACGTGTAGGGTGGCTACATTGTATAATCCAAAGCACCAAAATTCCCACAAAGCCTAAGTCCATAAATCCATATTTCAGTTCCATTTAGGTATATCCTCCGCCTTTCAAAAATTGTGGGCGCCACCTACGCTCTTCGAGCTTAAGTCGGCAAGTAATTCGCATTTTGTAACGTATGAAAAATACGTACCTCACACTCACCACCTTTATTACTACCCAATTTTTGAACTACTTTGGGTATACTTTAATTTAAAATAATGTAGAACTGCTGGCGTTTTACTGAAGCAGATTCTATCAATGCCTTTTAGTTAGATTGAAAAAGGCTTAAAATTCTTTACATTCAATTAAACGCTAAATTGAGCCAATAGTCAATTGTAAATTTAAGGATCAAGCCTAAATTACTCAATTATTTTATTGTCGCTATGCTGCTTTTTGCAATGGTATCTTAATATGCTGTGTCGTAAAATTGTAGTTTATTTGCCTTTGCGGCCAAAATACTTATTAACATTGTAGCAAGAATTATGCTTTAAAGTACTAAATGCAATTAACCAGCGGTATAACTTGCTGGAACTTTTACAGTTTTAGGAAGCAGTATATAAAATTTGGTGGGTACTTTAAAGCCTCCGGCGACCTTTTCTGCCAGCATCCCTCTGCCGAAAAACACATCCCCCCGTACTGCCCCGCGAATGGCGCCACCGGTATCCTGAGCTATGAATAAACGTTTATATTCCTTACCCTGGTAGAGCTCATTTTGGGGAAGTTTTGATTCCACCCATACCGGCGCTCCATAGGGATAAAGCCCGCAATCAACTGCAATTGACCGCTCAGGTTTTAGAGGCACCCCCTGCCCACCTACCGCTGCTGCCGCTTCTTGTTTGCGGAAGAACACAAATGAGGGGTCCTGATCGATGATTGCCCTGCAATCTTTTGGGTTTTTGTGCAACCAATCCATCATAGCATTGGCTGAGTGTAGTTTGAGGTTGCGTTCATTGAGCGCGTCGCGAATCCCTTTGAACTTATAGCCATTATGGCCATCAAAACCCAGCACCATCTCACTGCCATCATTGAGCTTAACCACCCCCGACCCCTGAATATGCATAAAGTACAGGCGGGCGCGGTTATCAACCCAAGCGATTTCTAAACCTTTGCCAGACAAAGCACCACCATTGATTGCCGCCTGGTTAATTGCATCACTTCCTTTGATATCAGCGAGATTCGGCGGCTTCTTATAGACCGGGTATTTATATTTTCCGCCAGGCTTACGGCTTCCCTGAAGCTCAATCTGGTAATAACCAGTCAGAGTGCCATGCGGGTTATTCTCATCATCGGTGGTTTTATAGGGCGTAAACCAACGCTCAAAAAACGCCTGGGCTTCATCATCGGAACAACTCGGCATAAGGCTTGCTTCAATACAAGGAGGCTGCCAGTCGCTTACAGAACCACCAATTTTCGTCAGTTTACTTATGGAGTTGTCAGCTTTTGCAGCGAGAATTTTCTTGCAGGAGTTCTTAAATGCATCCAACGCCCAAGAATGGTTATCATCTTCCCATCCAGGTATTTTATCAAAAGAAGTTTCTTCGAATTTAACGATGCGAGACTTAGTGCTTGCGCAACCTGTAAGAATTGCGCCTAACAACAGACTTAAGAAAAGATGGGTTAGAAATTTAAATTTACTATTCGGCATTGTTACTAACAGCACATAACTTCCATACATTTGCACCAGAACCAATATCTTTTGAAAAAGACCAAAATTCATTTGCAAGTATAATCTTAGAAGGATTGCCGTCAATGATTTCTCCAGATAGTTTATCCTTAATCACTTTTATCTGCTCACTAATGAACTGGACATCAATAGTTGCAACCTTATTTTTATTTGATAATGCAGCGGATTTTATATTGCATTCCTTAATGGCCACTATAGTGACTTCACGGAGCTGATTAGAAGCTTCTCTATTAGTGATATCAAGATCAAAATTATTATATAATTCAGGACTTAACAGCTGCTTTAGGACATTTTTTTCCCCTTGTCCATGCGCATTTATAATCATTTCAAAAGCTGATTTAGCACCTTTGATAAATTTCTCAGCAGTCATCATAGGATCACTCTTCCTAATAGCATCAAATACCTGGCGATCCGACTCTGAAAGCGAGGCCTCAAGCCCGGAGGCTATATCAATTATCTTTTCTTCTTCCCTGGTTTCAATAATATTGGATATAGACTTTTTGAATTCTTCAAACTTATCTTTTTCTTCGTCTGACATTTCATTGTCATACTTAGTATTGCCCATTACGGAAATGAGCTTCTTGAAGATTATGAAGGCAACAATTGCCAGTACTAAAATTTGAAGCATATTGATATTTTAATTATTTTACTATACATTCTGATCTCTTAATGTTATCAGAATTAAAACAAAATATAAACTCTTATCTTAGGGAAAATTATGTTGCAAAACCAAGGTAGCTTCGTAGTACACGGGCAGTATATTAAAGATTTATCCTTTGAAAATAAGAATGCTCCAGCGAGTTTAATGGTGCAAGACCAACCCCAGATTAATATTTCTTTTGATATTAAGGTAGATATGGTTGATGAGAACACTTTTGAAGTGACGACTATTACTCAGGTTAAAGCTGATGCCAAGGAACAGAATTTATTTCTTGTTGAGTTAACATATTCCGGCTTGTTTAGCGTAGAAGCTTCAGGCGAAGAAGAGTTAGAAAAAGTCCTATTGGTGCAATGCCCAAATTACCTATTCCCTTACATTCGCAGAATAGTTTCCGATGTAACCCGGGATGGTGGCTTTATTCCGCTGCTTCTGCAACCAATTGATTTTTTTGGCCTTTATCAGCAAAAGAAAAACACCGTGAATGATAATAAAAGCGATAAACCGAAACCAAAACCTAAACCAACTGACAAAAAATAAAATACTAAGGGAGATAAAACTCTGAAAATATTTTGTCGACGTTAACTTTTTATTAACTTTTGTATTATAGAAATAAATATCAGGGGGACCTGGGAGGGTTTCACTTCTTTAAAACAATACGTTACAAGTACAGGCCGGGATTGACATCTCGGCCTGAAACTTTATTATGGAAGAAAACATGAGTTACAAATGGCTAATTTAAGCACGCTAATCTATACCTTTTTCAATGGTGTTTACATGGGAAGCGATGAGTTCGGGCAAAAATACTATCAGAGTAAAAAAGCCAACCGAGGCTTTGGCCGAAAGCACCGTTGGGTAGTTTATAAAGGTCTAACTGAACCCACAAAAATTCCGCCGCAGTGGTATTGTTGGCTGCACTATCAGTCCAATGAAATACCACTGAATAATGATAAAAAACACGATTGGGAAAAGTCTTGTGTTCCAAATCTCTCAGGAACAAAGTATGCTTATTATCCTAAAGGTCATCTACTGGCGGAATCAAAGCGTGGTAAGGCTACAGGTGATTATGAACCTTGGTGCCCTGAATAATTATTGGTTTTTCTATGTCAAAAAATATTATTGAAACGTTAGTTGGAGCAGTTGTACTAATTATAGCTGCCGGCTTTTTATATTTCGCCTATACAACTACCGATGTTACCGGGGGAGCCGAAAAAGGCTACACAGTCATTGCCAAATTTGATCGCGCTGATGGCCTCAATCTAGGCAGCGATGTTAAAATTGGAGGTGTTAAGATTGGTAGAGTCATCGACCTCTCTCTTGATAAGAAGACTTTTCAGGCAGTTGCGAAAATCCGACTTAGAGCAGGGATTGATTTACCCGTAGATTCAACCGCTGAGATAATTGGCAATGGACTTATGGGAGAGAAATATGTGGCTATTGTTCCAGGCTCCGAAACTGATCATATTGCCGACAATGGAGTGATTGAATTTACTCAGTCATCAATCAGCCTGGAAAGCCTGATTGGTAAATATATTTTTGGCGCTGCGACAAAAGACACCGGCAAAGAAGGCCAGAAGGAAAAGCCCGCTACTAAAAAAGATAATTCTTAGCGTACTTACTATTCGTACACTACATAAGTTTTGAATATCATGTCATGGAAGCCTACTTTCTTCTCGGTTACGCCGATAGATATAAAGCCAATACAAAGAACTATTGCGGATATAAGGTATCCTACCGTCGATCTTCCTAAGGCTTTTAGGAAAGATACCCGAGTACCATCTTCATTAACGAGTTTGAGTCCCATCACTTTCTTGCCAATAGTTGCCTGCCATGAAGATGACTGGGTGATTGACCAATATAGCCAGCCAACAACGGTAATGTATGCGTTTGCTATATCAGTTACCTGCGTCATACCATGAGCGTTAACTGTAGTTACAGTCACACCCATAATGGTCAGGAGGATACCCATAACGAAGCCAACAATTAATGAATCAATGATATAGGCTAGAAACCTTACCCAAAATCCTGCGTGTTTGTTTTCCATATAAACCTCAACCTTGAGTTAATATATTAAGAATACAGAAAATTGGTTAACAATAAGTTAAAAGCCCATCAAAATTACTTGATGGGCTTTATTTTAAGAAAAATCTAATGAAAGCTATTATTATTCAGCTTTCTTCTTAGCTTTTGCTGGAGCTTTGGCTTTCGCCTTAGCTTTGGCTGCTTTAGCTGGAGCCTCTTCGGCTTCTTTTTCTTCAGCTTTAGCTTTTGCCGGAGCTTTCTTCTTGGTTGTTGTTGCTTCCGCAGCTGCTGCTTCTGAAGCGGCAGCTTTAGCTTTTGCATTGCCAAGCGCTACACCCAGGATTTCACCGAGGCTGGCACCACTATCTTTTGAGCCGTACTCAGCGATAGCTTTTTTCTCAACATCAACTTCGAGAGCTTTAATAGAAAGTGAGATCTTGCGATCTTTAGACTCGCTTACAACCTTAGCATCAACTTTATCACCGATGCCAAACCTATCAGGACGCTGCTCAGATTTATGTTTAGACAGGTCGCCTTTTTTGATAAAGGTCTTAACCCCATCTGAAATTTCAACGGTTATGCCATCTTTAGAAATATCGACAACTGTACAAGTCACGATTTCTCCCTTCTTATGTTTACCCGCAACTTCTGGCGCATTTTCTTTATTAGTCTGCCTTAAGCTAACTGAAATTCGCTCTCTTTCAACGTCAATCGAAAGCACAATACCTTTAACTTCATCACCTTTCTTGTATTTCTTAAGCTCGATTTCCGGCCTTTCATCCCATGAAAGTTCAACAGCAGGGATCAAAGCTTCTACATTAAGCTCTGGTGTTCCGGCATTCATGAGAATAAACATACCGAAGTCTGCAATATTCTGAATGACACCTTCCACTTGTGAGCCAACAGGATGGATTTCAGCAAATTTCTGCCATGGGTTTTCAAAGCATTGTTTGATGCTGAGGCTGATCTTGTGCTTGGAAACATCCATTTCCAGAACTACAACTTCAACTTTATCTCCAACCTTAAGAAGTTTGCGCGGATGAGTATTACGAGCATTCCAGCTGATTTCAGTTTGATATACTAAACCTTCAACGCCAGGCTCAAGCTCAACAAATGCACCATAATCAGTAACTGTGGTAATAGCACCTTTGATTCTCATTCCGGTCTTATATTTTTCAACTAAGCCTTCCCATGGGTTTTTCTCAAGCTGCTTAAGCCCGAGAGATACGCGCTTGGTTTCTTCGTTGTACTTAATAACCATGACCTTAACAACCTGGCCGATATTAAGCTTTTCTGAAGGGTGAGATATTTTATCCCAAGAAATATCGGTGATATGTAGGAGGCCATCAAGTGAACCCAAATCGATAAATGCACCATAATCTGTGATGTTCTTAACTGTTCCTTCCAGAATTGAACCTTCCATAATATTTGAAAGTAGAGCATCTCTGGCTTCAGCACGCGACTCTTCAAGAATCGCCCTGCGAGATACCACGACGTTACCCTGATCACGATCCATTTTTAAAATTCTGAATGGTTGTGGGAGGTTGATTAAAGCGCTGATGTCTTTGATAGGGCGAATATCAACCTGGCTTCCAGGAAGGAAGGCAATCAGGCTGCCTATATCAACAGCGAATCCACCTTTAACCCGGCCAATAATTGTACCTTCAACGTTAACACCTTGACGTTGAAGTTCTTCAAACTTAAACCAAGCTTCTTCACGAAGAGCTTTTTCACGGCTCAATATGGTATTTCCACCGCGGTCTTCTGCGCGCTCTATATAAACTTCAACTTTACTGCCAGGTGCAAGTTCGACCCGCTGACCTTCCGTTTGGAATTCTTTGAGCGAAATTCTTCCTTCGCTTTTTAAACCTACATCGATAAAGACTTCGCCGTTCTTAATACTGATCACAGTGCCTTCAACGACTGTGCCTTCTTTTTTTTCGTTCTGAATGGATTCTTCAAACAGTGCTGCAAAGCTATCGGCTGATTCAAATGTTTCTTTGAGTTTTTTTAATGACATAATAAGTATAAACCCCTTAAAGGATTGATGGTTAATAAAGCACTTCCAAGAATAAACTGCTATACCCTTCGCCTTTCACCAGCCTTCGCGCAATGCGCTTCGGCTCGGTCGTTAGCTTTGCATTCCTAGCCAATTCTTGAAATGCTTTGGGTATACACTACTCGCCTTTCAAGAGTTGACTGCCTCCAGCCTTCGCTCTTCGAGCTAAGGCATGGCAAGCATGCTTTGGGTATCATAAATAAATTTACGCTGCCTTCAAACTATCCATGATAGTTTTGTGAGAAAGTGAAATTGCAAGCTCTAGAACAGCATCAGCATTAAGATTACTAGTATCGATGACAATAGCGTCATCTGCTGCTACGGTTGGGGCAACCTTTCTATGAGTATCGCGTTCGTCCCTTTCTCGTAAATTCTTTAGTACTTCGTCAAATATAACCTGTTTACCTTCCTTTTGCAACTGTTTAAACCGACGTTCAGCACGAACTTCTACATCAGCTATAATGAAAAGTTTAAGATCAGCATCGGGGAATATTATGGTACCGATATCCCGACCATCCATCACCACACCTTTTTTGCCTTGTGCAAAATCACGCTGGGCTTGGTTTAAAGCATTTCGCACCTCTTTGTGAGCTCCAATTACTGAGGCCGTAGAGCTAATTTGTTCGGTGTGAAGCGGCTCGTTTATATTGGCGCTTATATCATGCCGATCTATGCAAGCTACAACAGAAGCAGGGTCGTTGATGTCTATAGCATCCTTGAGGGCATAAAATGCGACTTTCCTGTAGATAACTCCGGTATCGAGATAATCAAAGCCATAATGAGCAGCCAGTTTTTTAGATAAAGTACCCTTGCCGGAAGCTGCTACTCCATCAATTGCCATTACAAAACACTTCATTTGTATTTCTCAATTGGTTTTTATAGCTTATATCAAAAGTGCGCCTATTTAGCAAGAAAATATAAATCTTATATAGCCGCTTGTACTTTCGTGAGTGGGGTCTCCCCTCGGCTTGTTTCAACCTGATCAGTGTGCTTTGGAGTAGTTGCACGCTCAACTTGACTTACTTCTACATTTGCACCCTGCACTAGTGGCACAGAGGCTAACGTAGTGGATGCTAAGTTTGTGGCAGTAGATGCCGGAGTTTGTAAAGCAGCTACACTCGCTGATGATCTCATATTTGGAGAATTAGCAAGCAGTAGCTCATTTAGATCGAACTTGTATTGATCAACTGATAGGTCACGGAGATAGAGAATATTATAATATAGACCAGGTACACCTAGTGAATGCGCTTTTAGCTGGTCTCTATACGCATCCTCATATTTTTCCAGGAACCTATTTACGTTACTTCTTACAAAATAGGTCTCAGGGTTATTAGGCAATTGATAAAGAGAGGTATCGCAATCTTCTTTTGCTTTTCTAAGCTTCTCTTTAGCAGCATTTTTAGGATTGTCGTTTGAGGGTACCTTAGGGGTGTTATCTTTCGCTTCAAACTGATTTTCAGCATTTTGCAGCTCAATACCATAAAGCGAGTGCCTTGCTTGAGCTCTTCTTAGATAAGCATAAGGATTGCGCTTTTGAACTTCAATAGAGCTAGTAAAATCTGCCTCAGCTTTTGCGTACTCCCAGATCATTAGGTGGGTTACACCTCTTCCATAATATGCGCTTGGACTATATATAGCATTATGCACACGTGCATAAAAAGCATCACTAGCCCTGCCAACGTTAGCATATTGTTCGGTCGGATGTTTAGGAACAAGTGCTTCAAAAGCAGAGTTTGGTGATTTTCCTTGATGAGTAATTGAGTTTGAAAAAGCCGCAATTGCATCCTGGAACCTACTATGCATAAGATGGATTTCCCCAATTCTAAGGTATGCGCTGGGGTTCCATTCTCTTAGATTAACAGAAGCTTCAAAATCATCGAATGCTTCTTGATACCTATTTGACAATAAATAGGCCTCACCCCTTCTAAAATATGCTGATGAGCTTTCTGGTCGCTGTGCAATAGCCATAGTAAGATCATCGATTGCTGCTTGATAGTCTCCATTAATTGTGTGAACTTCTGCTCGCCCTAAATATGCATAGGGATTTTCCGGTTGTTGAGAAATGGACATCGTGAAGTCAGCTATAGCTTCTTCATTTTGACCATTTTTTCGAAAAGCATAACCCCGCATACGGTACGCATCAGGATTGTCTGGCTTTTGTTCAATGGCTGTACTGAACTCAGGTATAGCCTCAACATAGTTTTCTAGTGTAACTTTAGTTTCGCCCAGTAAGAAATAAGCCCTGGGGTTATCCGGCTTTTGTTCAATGGCTCTCTCGCAATCATCAATGGCTTTAGAACAATTTCCATTACTCAAATTAAGTTCAGCACTTAGAAAATAGGCTTCAGGATTATTTTTCGGGCGTTGGTATACACAAATGTCACAATCATGCAGCGCCTTAGAAATTTCTCCAGTCTTTTGATAGGCTTTGCTTCTTAAAAGATATGCAGCGGGATTCCGTTTTTGCTGATCAATAATAAAACTACAATCAGCTATAGCCTCACTATAAGCACCCTCATCAAAGTGCTTTTGAGCTGTGAGTAACCACTCAGAAACTTCTGAAATTGTATGAGTTGGAGATACTGGCGCTGAAGCTGCAGAACCTTTAGGTTGATGATTTTTCTTTTTAGGCATATCGCTTATTTCCAACCTATATTAAATGCACCTAACTTAATAGCATTAAGATATTTATTCAGCTTGTCAAACAATAGTCTTAAACCAAGTTCTTTCTTATTGCTACTTCGTCGTGCTTCGCCTCACCTATAAAGAATAGGCATCGGCTCCAGCCTTCGCTCTTCGAGCTACGGCTCGGCTGTGCGCTCCTAGTATCAATTAAAAAAGAGACTTGGTTATAACTCGATAGCGTGCTCTTTTCTATTAAATTTACCACATGCAAACTGCTGAGTCTTGGTAGTTATATTGGAGCTCTGAACTATTGGATCTGTAGTCATAGTTTGAGATGCAAGTGAGCTGGCGGTGAGATTCTTGGTGAAAGCGTCACGATAGCTCATTTTTGCCGGCTGTTGACAAGGGTTAGAAACTACTGAATTCAATTCTTTTGGGTCTAAAAAATCAATGGCCAATAAACGCATGGTTTCCCGTGCTTTTTCTGCTTCCTTTCCAACACTCTCCAACTGCTTTCGAGCTAGTGTCACGTAATGATCAGACCCTTCAGATTCTCCTTCTTTTAACAAAACAAACGCTCTATCATTGCATATTCTGGCGATCCATGAGGATAACCCTGTTTTGCCTTCAGATTGTTGCTTTAATAATTCCTTTAGAGTTCCAGCAGGCTCTTCCTTTTTGGGTTTTTTAGGAACCATAATTTTGCCTAAGTGAGGGGACCTAAAACGAGTTTGCTTATGGTTATTAGATAGCAACTTCCGATCTTTAAAGTTCATCGGCAGATGTATGTCAGCTGCATTTGTATCTGATACAAATTTAGTTTTATTAGGAACAAATGCAGGGGCTTCGGCGCGCAAAGTGGACTTTAAACGTGGATTTTTCATTTCTAAGGCCTGTATTAATATTTATAGTATTGTTAGCACTAAAATATTAATTTGGCATGATAAAATTGTCACTACACAGCACGTTCAATCTGAGCAACTTTGCCTTTTGGTACTATATGAGAACCGCGCACTTCTGCCCCATTTGTTTCCACCGGCATAGAACTGCTAGCTAACGGAGATGTTGGTTTGCGCCCGCACATAAGTGCATCACGAAAACTCATCTTGCCTGGCTGACAACCATTTGGCGAGCTGTTGGTTTTTGTTGGGCTAACTACAGAGAGGCCATCAACTAAAAGTTTAAGGGCGGGTTGCAGCTCTTTTTGTATAGCAGCAACTTCTTTCTTAAAATTGTCATCTCCTAGCGCTTTTAAATCTGTTAAATGAGAAGCCGCGATTTCATACTTACCAGCAGTAATATAGCCTTTAACCATTTCTAGGTATAAATCCGTAACATCCTTTGCTAAGCCTATAATACCCCTAGACTCTGCCCTGATCCAATAGTCAATCCCTTTTTCATAATTCTGAGCTGCTATGTAATCTTGAGCTGTTTTTTGAAATAGCAAACCAAGTGCTGTTTTCGCCCTTTTTGATCCTTGCTTTTCAGCCGTTAATAAATCTTGCAAAGCCTGCTTGCAATTATCCAATTCTCTATAAGCTGATGCTCTTAGGCAATATGCTTCTGGGTTTCTCGGTTGCTTAATAATAGCGGCACTACAAGAGCTAACGGCATCCTTATAGCATTCGTGATCATAAAACATTTGAGCATTTTTCAAACTTTGTGCAGCTGATAACTGTCTTGAAACAATTGCCCTGTTTGGGCTGTCAGGGTTGTTAGAACGAGATGAAGAAGTAGTCGGATGCAATCTAGCTTTTAGTGGAGTATGGGAAGAAACGATAGTGGAATTAGGTGAGAGTGGTTGCTTTGCAGGAACAAAAGGGGCCGCTACTGGATTCAAAGAAGCGGGTATACGAGTAAGTGCGACTGCAGGAGTACGTGTAAATTCAGAAGTAGGCATGAATTCAGGGGCCCTTGCTCTTAATGGTGCAAGTGAACTAGCAGTTGTACTATTTTCTTGACGGGCTGGACGTTTTTTCATTATAAATACTCATTTAAATAATGCCCGGCAACATACCATAAAAATCTCAACTTGGCAGAATTAAAATATTAAATTTTTTTTAAGGTCCAGAATATATCCTGGTTTATGAGCCCTTAGGCCGTTTTAATTATAATTGCCCCAAGCAAAATCGTAGCTATACCTATGAGTTTGCGTTTATTTCTCTCTTCCTTTAAATAACAAATCCCCAGGATCGAACCAAAAACAATAGATATTTCCCTGACCGCTGCCACATATGGTGTTGGGCTTTTCTGCAGGGCAAATAAAATTAACAAATAAGCGAATAAGGATAGAAGCCCTATCATGGCGCAATACCGTTTATGAGAGCGGAAAACGACCAGAGTATGAGTTCTTAATCTGAGCAGCATGATAGGTAACAGGCTTAGGGAAGTGCAAAGAAACATCACTGAGATATAGAAGAATGGTGGAATGTAGGTGATGCTTATTTTATCGATGATAGTGTAAAAAGCGGTGCAACAGCCAACCAGAGCTGCAACCTTCATAGCGTTACGCTTTTCAAGATCGCGTATGCGTTTAATAGCGATGAGCACAATCCCCAGCACCAATGCAAATATGCCCAGAACACCATTGGGGGAAACTACTTCCATGCCAGTAAACACCACAATTATTACTGTGAACAGAACCCCGATTCCGCGCGCAATAGGATAGGCAAGCGACATTTCACCAAGGGTATACGACCAACCCAGCAAGTAAACATACATGGCATGGACAAAGGTGGTCAAAACAATATAGGGAACCCAGTCTGAAGATATCGATTCAGTTTGAGTGAACAGCAGCGATACTGGCGTCATTATGGCTCCAGCAATCAACCACCCAAACCATAGGGTGACGATTTTATTGGCCAGTGATTTTTTAGTAAAAAAATTCCATGATGCATGGATGGTTGCAGATAACAATATCATCAGGAATGAGCTTAAATCCATTATACTCATGTACAGGGTTGGTGAACGTGCAGGCCTAGCCTTGAACGCACTTCTGTCACCATAGCAAAGAATTGCGAAAAGATCGAGCTAATGTTATCTGGCTAGAATTTACAGGGTTGTTGATCAAAATAAAAGACCTCTAGATAAGTTCTGCAAAACAATCTATGAGGTCTTTTATGCTATACCGAAGTATAGTAATATTATTACCCTATTAGTTCAGGAATAGTAATTTCATTACCATCTACTACTTCATAATGAAGTTCAAATCTGAGAGACTCAGTAGTAGGAGAAAGAGTCTCCTCGTCACTATTGGTATCCTCATAGCCTATCCACGGACGGCTTAAAAGAACAGAAATTGAATTAGAGAGATAATTGGTTGTTAACGCATCAGGTAGCCCATCATTATTAACATCAGCAGCAGTAACGAATCTAGGACCGTCGCCAACTCGATACTCCACTTGGGGAGCAAAAGTTCCATCACCATTTCCTTTCAAAAATGATAGTGTTCCGGCGCCTTGATTTGCAGTTACTACGTCAAGATTATAGTCATCATCAAAATCCGCTACAGCAATTGATACAGGCAAGGTGCTAACGTTATACTGTACTTGAGGAGCAAAAGTTGCGTCACCATTACCTTTCAAAAAAGAAATCGTACTGGTGGGCTCCTTGCCTGGGATAGCCCATATAGTACCAGCATTTGCTGTTAATACATCAAGCTTACCATCACCATCAATGTCTGCTATAGCAATTGACTCAGGAGAGACGCCAACTGAATAACTTACTTTATCAGCAAAAGTCCCGTCACCATTATTTTTAAGCACATTAATTGTATGAGCATCATTATTTGCGGTTAATATATCAAGCTTACCATCTCCGTCAATATCAGCAGTGGTAACTGCCGCAGGAGTATTGTCAACTGTATAATAAACCTTAGAAAAAGTTCCATCAGCATTACTTAGAAGAATAGAGACAACGCCAGAATTACCCCTGAAACCAGCTGTTACTATATCAGGTTTACCATCACAATTAATATCTGCTGTGGTCATTGCGTCAGGACTAAGGCCAAGTTCAATATCAGGTTCTTGACGAATAAACTTCCCGGTACCATCTCCTTTAAGATAGGAAATTGTTCCCATTACAAAATTCGTTGTTAATACATCAAGATTACCATCTCCGTCAATATCAGCAGTGGTAATTGAGTTAGGGTTGAGGCCAACTGAAAAATCTATGTGAGGTGCAAAAGTCCCTTTACCATTACCCTTAAGTAAAGAAACTGTGTTATTGCCAGAGTTTGCAGTTAATACGTCAATATACCCATCACCATTAATACTTGCAGTGGCTATTGAAGTAGGATTGCTATCAACTGGTGTATCCTGGTGTTTAAAAAAATTTATACTCATAAAACCTCTAATAAAATTAAAGAATCCAGCATTTGCATAAAATTCAACAATAAGGTTTTAGCAGTATAATTGAATTAATACAGCTGTAGCGCAAGTTGTACTATGCTATAGAAGAGAATGCAATACAGCATAATGAAAAAACTGTGTTATATAGTAAGGTAAAATTATATTTACTCTGAATATAGCCAGATCCCCGTCCTTGCGAGGAGCGCAAGCGACGTGGCAATCCAGCGTGCCGCACCATTCTGGGTTGCTTCACCCCACAAGAGGGGGCTCGCAATTGACAGAGTTTTGGGCATTTTAGAGTAAATTTGGATAATAAATTGGCGTAAGCCTGAAGCCGAAAATCAATTCAAAGTCTCTTTTTTGCAAATGCTCTACCTGATGATGTTTTGAGATAGAGCTCAAATTTCTCAGCTCTGGATTTCTCTAAAAATGCAGTATAACCTATCAATTTCCATGGTTTAAAC
>Ga0206948_1007_pt1 | contig 69322 bp, 67 predicted proteins | sample Alteio_BWOrgHeat_FD_153236 | JGI IMG/M metagenome (GOLD analysis project Ga0206948, IMG submission 153236) | Enriched cells from forest soil in Barre Woods Harvard Forest LTER site, Petersham, Massachusetts, United States -... | ecosystem: Environmental > Terrestrial > Soil > Temperate forest > O... | reverse complement strand
GAGCATAACAAAGCCCAAAAATATATTACCGAGTGTAGTGACCAGGGTGAGCACGAGTAATAGGCCCGGTGAAAGGCAGGGCGATGCGAATGATCCGCTTGCGATACCTAACAAGAAGGCAGAAAAAAAAGATCCACTACCGCCGGTTGTTGTTGCGCGTGGCCGCAGAATTTTTGGTATATAAAGGTCATAAAGGCCGAACATGGAAAGCGCGAGGTAAATCAAGAGCGCAACAATGGTTACTACAAACCAGGGTTGTGTCAGTATGGAGCCAAACATCTGCCCGGTACTTGCTGCCAGTAGGCCTAAAAAGGCAAAGGTTGTTGCGATGCCGGCGACGTAGCAGAGCGTGGTTAAAAAATTAAGAAAAACAGATTTTCTACGGTGCCCTTGTAAAATGCCTATGGTAATTGGAATCATTGGGTAGGTGCAGGGGGTCAGACTGAGCAGTATGCCGAGTGCGAAAATGAGCAGCAGTTGGAGCCATAGTGAATCACTAGTTTGTATTAAATTGGAGAGTGAATCAAAATAAGAAGCTACAGCATTTTCTGCTTTTTGTAGCTCGGATTCGGTGGCGTTGGCGCTGGTATTGGTAGGGTGTTGAGATTGTTTTGGCACGGTTGGTATCGTTTCTTTAATTTCTGCGCCGCTTGCTTCAATTGTCTGCGCAATGTTGGTTTCACGTGTCTTTTCCTTACCTATGCTGGTTGCGTGAGCACCAGCATATAAAGGTATTACTTTTTCTTGTAGGCCTTTGTAACTTGATTGGTAGTAGGTGATATGCAAATTTGTGGGCTCGATGAGTGCGCTCGTACTCATTGTTCGCAGAACAAAGGTGGTGGTGCCAGCAAATATTTTTTTGTCTTCTTTAAAGCCGGTATCGTATTGGTTGACCGGATCTTTACTGCTTTTCCATTTAGTGAGCTCAACGTTTGGTTGGTCAATGGAAAATTCCAGAAAATCCTTATAAAGGTAATCCCCTTTGCCGAGCTCAAAGGTAATTGCTATTTCCTGGGTGGTTGCATCAATTTTTTGTGTGCTGATTGTTGGCGATGCCAGAACTGCTGTGTGAAAACTCATGAATATCACCGGTAAAACAAGTGAGTGCAGCAGGGGACGTAATGCTGTTGGAAAAAAGGTTTTTTGCATGTTGATATCACCTAAAATATGACGTATAATATGCCTATATCTTTAGCATATTCGCTGACACGAGGCCGTGTCAATTTAAAACGTCTTTTATGTTTTTTATGGGGCTGTAGCTCAGTTGGTAGAGCGCTTGGATGGCATTCAAGAGGTCACCGGTTCGACCCCGGTCAGCTCCATTCTTTGCTCCTGCTACGCAGGAATTTTTTCTGGTTATCATTATCACTCCCAAAAGAAATAGTGGCTTTGAATGTTAATTGCAAAGAGTGTCTCGGCGACAGCCCGGCGACGGGGTCCGGCGAAGCCGTTAGGCGAAGAGGGGCGTGGCCACCTTTTTAAATGAAGAAGAAGTGATATGGAATATCAAAATGCGCCTGCCACTACATTATAAAAACAACTCAGAGCTTCCTTTTTTTACATGAATTCTTGCTTTCTGTAGTGTCATCATTTGACGTATGTCGTTTCTTTTTGTGAGTTTTGCGTTTCTTATAATATACTTCTCCCATGGTGACCGTACCTTTTTCAATCTGTTCTTGTATCCATTGCTCCAAGGTTGATTTATTTTTCTCTATCCACTCAGTTGCCGCTTATCTCTCTATTTCATAATCATGCTGGATGTTTGACATTAGAAAGAAGGCTTGTATATCGAGATCGCTATATCCAAGTAAGTGACCAGTTAAATAAAATTTTGGTTGTTTGGTAATATGTACCTTTGCGAGTAGCAAGGCATTAGTTTTTCCTTCTGGCGTATATAATATAAAATTGTGACCGAGATTTTCAAAGTGGATGTATTTAATGTTTTTAGCTTTTAGGAGGCTCTTGATCTCATCAGGCAGATTTTCATAAAAGGCTTTGTAGCTCCAAAAAACCTGTTTGAATCCGGTTACCATACATGCAATTTCTGACATATTCGCATCATCTGGTTGTACCTCAATAGGAGTTTTACCATCGTCTCCCATACGAATAATTGGTCTGCATTGTTGGTCTGTTGGCTTGTTTTCTGCAATGAGTTTATCGAGTGTTTTTTGCTGACGAAAATTTAAGTGGGAGCACTGTGGTTGCGGTTTTCTGCTTTCAGCGCAAGATGTGTTATGAGGAACAACGACGCCAGTTACAATGAGTGTCAAAAAAAACAATTTTTTCATTATGGCCCCTTCTAAATTGTATTTCTCCTATCAAGACCAATATTAAACAAAATGAAGAAATAAAATCTACCTTCAAGATAAATTATTATGGTGTCAGCATCTGGGTAGAGAAATCGGATAACAATTGGCGTATTGCAAATGCAAGTTCGGGGCTGACATGGAAGTTGCTGGAATCATTCGATTGGCACCATACTACGCCTCCCATTCGGGGCAGCTTCGTATGGCATACCACCTTTTTAAATGAATTATCAAAGATTTAAAATATTGTTATCAGTGCATATCATTCTGGCCACGTAATTTTTGCAATTTGGCCACCTGTTTTTTCCAAAACTCTGGCCGTTCGGCCATCAGTTTTTCATTCTTTTGCCACTGGATTTCTTGTTCTTTTTTTTGCGCGGTCAGTTCTGTTTGTCTTCCCGTTGCTTGCGCAAACTGTTCCTGGTCAGTTTTTGCTTGATCAAGATTTTCCTTCGCCTTTTCTGCGCGATCTTTCACATCTTCAGCTCTATGGATGAAATTCTGTTTTTCTGTTTCCGACAGAGTAGTTTGATAATTTGGATCGGACAAATCGTGGAGATCTAATTCGTAGCTGGCGTAGGTATTCATTTTTTGTAGCACATCTTCTTGATAGAGAGTGCTTATATAATCAAGCGCCTTGTTGCCATCGCTACGATTTTTCAGTGCTGCAATTTCTGGTTGCGTGAGGGTTTTGACGTACTCCAATAACTCTTTTTGTGCCGTAGCAAGCAGATTTCTATGAGCGTGTGAGTCTTTTTTTGCCAAATCTGCTGCTGCTTGTACATGTCTAACATGCGCCAAGGTAAGCTCAACTTTATTCTTAAGCGATTCCGGATTTTTTTTAACAGCTTTTTTTTTGCTTTCAAGATTATGCTTTGCGAAGTATGCCGCAGGTGTTTCAAACAATCCGTTCGCTGGCATTATGCTCATCGCAAGTATTGCGGTTATCCATTTTTTATTTATCATGATGTCTCTTTTGAATTCAATCTCACTCTTTTTTATAAACTCATTAATGAGCTTACAAAAGTGAACGTTGATAGTGCAAGAGTGAAGAAAAAAGAAGCAAAATTGAGCTCTGGGGCATATGAATCGAGGATCTTAGTTCTTTATTATACAACGCTAATATTTCCTTTTTGCGTCTGTATTTTTATGTTTCCATGACTGTTGCCGTCATTGCCAAGAGTTCCAGCAACTTCTTGCTTGAACTGCTTCCATGCACTGTTGTTCAATTTGGTGGTGAAGGGGGTTATGGTAATATCATGCTCGCAGGTCACACAGCCGCGTTCGGTCTTAGCTTCTAGGCTTGCACTGATGGTGCCAGCTAATTCGACGGTGATATTGCCGGAAATTGTTTTTAACCAGAGCTTTGCATTGTTATCAAGTTTTTTGCAGGTTACTTCAATTTTACCGTGTTCACTTGCAGCAAGAACGTTTTTCTGCACATCGATGATGGTTATTTTTCCGTTATGCGTGTCCGCTTTGACGTCATTTTCCGCTTGTGCAATGGTGATGTCCCCATATTCTTTGGTAAACGCAGTGATGGTACCTTCTATATTTGCAAGCTCTATGTCACCGCGCGTTGTTGTTGCGTGGGTGCTGCCACTCAGACCTTGTGCAATAATGTTGCCTATTTCAGTTACAAGGGTGATGGTTGTGCCCTTCGGTACAATAAGCGTATAGTCAACTGCTCCCTTGGTGTCTTCATCTTTGTAGCAGGTACTGATCGTTAATTCGCCCGGCACATCTTGCCCGACAAGAACTTCCAGCGCTTTTAAATTTTTAACGGAGGATGTTTTTTTTATCGCATACAGCACAACAGTGTTTTGGTCCCATTCTGTTATGTGGATGCTTCCTTGGATGTTAGTAACGGTGACTACCTTTTTTTTGTCGCCAGAAAGTGGATATTCTTTGTGTACCGTCGCTTCGTATTGTTCGCCATTTAAAAAGGAAGAGATTTTTTTTAAGGAACTGATTGCACTAATGTTGTGTGCTTGTATGCTGGCAAGAGCTATGAGTGCGTAGGTGATGTTTCGCTTCATGTGGTGTCCTTATTATTATAATGTTCGTTTTTAAACTAAGTGATTATGAAGTGTACAAAAATTAATCTAACCGTGCAAAGTCATCTTGATAATTTATTACAACAGTATCCTGCTATTATGCCTATTGTACAAGCGATTGCCAAGCAAGGAGGGCGCGCATTACTCGTTGGTGGGGCTGTGCGAGACTTGTTGATGGATTTACCTGTTAAGGATCTTGATATCGAAGTGCATGGTCTGCATCCGGAAAAGCTTGAATCAATTTTGCGCATGCATGGTGGTGTAAATTTTGTTGGCAAATCTTTTGGTGTGTATAAATTTTTCCATCCGCAAAGTCCTGACGTTGATTTTTCTTTACCGCGTGTTGATGCATCGGGTAGAAAACCGGAAGTTGTTATTGATCCATTCATGAGTCTGGAACGTGCGTTTGCGCGGCGCGATTTAACCATGAATGCAATGGGTATCGATTTAATGACGCGGGAACTCATTGATCCGTTTGGTGGTCACGAGGATTTGCAAAAAAATATTTTGCGCGCTGTGGATGAACAATTTTTTATTGAAGATCCGCTGCGCTTTTTTAGAGTGATGCAATTTATCGGGCGCTTTGACATGACGCCTGATGCGCAATTGAATCAGATCTGCGCGACAATAGATATTGCAACTGTTTCTGTCGAACGGATAGAAAAAGAATTTGAAAAAATGCTTCTTAAATCTCAGTTCCCATCGCGTGGCATTCGCTGGTTAAGAACCATCAATCGCTTGCAAGAAGTATTGCCAGAAGTTGCGGCAACGGTTGGCATTGAGCAATCAGCGCAGTGGCATCCTGAAGGCGATGTGTTTGAACACAGCATGCAATGTCTTGATGCAGCAGCGCGTTTTGAGTACGAAGAAGAATCTAGTAAACTCATTATTATGTACGCTGCGCTGTGCCATGACATTGGCAAGGCGACAACCACCAAAAAAGAAGCGGATGGAAAAATAACCAGCTATGCGCATGCGCAAGTTGGCGCCAAAATGACGGCGCATCTGTTGCCGCGTATTACGCGCAAAAAAGATATCATCGCAGCGGTGGTAAAATTGGTAGATGTTCATATGATTCCCTTGCAACTTGTTGCAGATGGTTCAAAGCCTGCGGCATACAAACGTTTGGCCCACAAACTTGCACCAAATGTTACGATGCTCATGCTTGCTGACCTTGCGCTGGTGGACCGTCAAGGGCGCAGTCCAGAAGGGCATATTCCATTAAATGGTGCAGAAGAAGATGTGGATGCATTTGTGCGCAATGCTGCAGCGGTTGAGGTGCTCGAGCAGGAAGAAGAGCCGGTACTACTTGGCCGTGATCTGCTGGCGATTGGGATTCAGCCTGGCCCAGAAATGGGCAAAATTCTTGCACGCGCCTATGAGATTCAGATTGAAGAAGGCATTCGGGACAAGGATGCATTAATTAAAAGAGTTGCCAACCATGCACCTTGATGTGTGGGGTAGATGACTTTAATGTAAGGCTGAGTTGAATTTTATCGTTTTTGTTCTGCATTTATTTCATTTTCAAGTTCTTGTATAAGTTCGATTATCTGTTTTTTTTCTCTCGCAGTGGTTTCGCAGAGTTCTCCCATTTGGTTAAACATTTGCAATGATTTGTTAAGTGCCTGCAGTGCTTCTGGCGGATTTTTTTTAATGCCATGTCCGCCTTCTGCAAGAAGAAAACCAATATGATAAAGTACCTCTGCTTGAAGCCCTTGAATGTGAGTTTCATAGGCAATTTTTTGGAAATGATGAAATGCTTTTGCGTAGTCTAGAGAGTCTTCATATAATTTGCCTAAAGAGAAATGTGCGAGAGTTTTGATGTCTGGTATAGCTTCTTGATTGGCGATTACTTTTTTATAATATTCTAGGGATGTTTCGGTGTTTTTAGCAACGCCTTTACCAAATTGGTAATAGATACCTAATTTCCATTGTCCTACTGCCCGAAGCGGTAAATCATCACTTTGATTTGCATAAAATAGAGCAAGGCGAAAAGCTTTTTTGCTGTCGTAAGGTTTTAAAAATAATTCTTCATTTGACCATAAATAGATGAATTTATTGTTGATCAGTTCAAAGTATTGAATGTCTGCATTGCTTCTTATGATTTCAGATTCGATGGTCATGGGAACTCGTACTTCATTAATAATACGGTAGGCTTCCCTACTTTCTGGATTGCTATCGATTGGGTAAGTATGGTGTAGAGGATTTCTTAGATATTGACTGAGAGCGCAGGATTTTCTGTGTTCTTCTGATATTTCGCATTGCAAAAGACGACAGGAGTTATGGAGATATTTTGTGTGCAGTTGAATCAGGAGATCTCGATTAAATGTGTGCGCGTCAAAATAGTAGACACTACCGCTCGCACTCACAACACGCGCAAGAATAAACGTATCTCCTCTGGCTTGCTGTGTATGGATAAGTTCAGCGAATGTTTTGCCTGATAGTGGGTCTATATCCAATATATCCAGATGTTCAACGGTATCGTTAGGCACTAGAATAGGCAAAATGTTGCGTGTTGCTTTTTCTTTTTCTTTGCTGCCCATCTCAGCAGTATAGACCAACCTTTTTACGGTTAGCCCAAAAACAATCAAAAATATGGCTAAAAATGTTACTTTGTTCTTCATAGTACCTCTTTGACGGCTGTTTTTTCCTCAGTTTGTGTAGGCTCAGGCTTATTCAAAAGATAGTTGAGTTCGCTGACCATAAGCCTGTTGTTTTCATTTGGTCCTTGATTTAATGAATCTAGTACATAATAGGCCTTCTTTGTGGCAATGATAGCTATAATATGATCATGTGGGTTTGGTTCTCTGAAGGCGCTCATATTGCCGAGAATGAATACGTGTGGATTTCCAGAATCTATACTTTTTTTTACGTCAGCAAGATTTATTGCTATGTCAGTGTGTTCTTCAAAATCCAATATATTAGGTATGAGGGTGTAATCTTTCGGCAGTAAACCAACTAATGTTGCTATAAATTCAATTTCTCTATCGTTAAGTTTAACTTGCTCGACATCATGCCCGAGAGAAAGTCGTATTCCTTTAATGAATTTTTTCCATTCATCGATATTGAATTTGGGTTTTTCTTTGTTGGTAAGTTCGTAAAGTTTCAAGGCTCCATTGTAGGCAGCGTAGTACCCACAGTCACTATTTTTTTGGCAAAGAGAAGGTTCATAAATTACTTCTTTTAAGACAGGATGAAGAGCCCTTGTTATTTTGTATATATCAGTTTCTTCTTGTAAGGAAGCGTCGATCGCTTTTTTAAATTCAGCTTCTTCTTTTTCTTCTGCTTCTTTTTGTGCTCTAGCTTGTTCTTCTCGTATGGAATGTTCAATCGCTTTTTTAAGATTAGCTTCTTCTTGTACTTTAGCTATTTCTTCCAAGCTTTTCGCGATAGCCTTTTTGATGTTTTGACATTCTTGTTTTTGGCGAGCTGCGTCTCGCTGGCTTGCCGCAATGGCATTTTTGATATCTTGTTCTTGTTTTTTGTGCGGTTTTTTCATTTCGGCTGAATGCAGCAATGGTTGTGACCATAGGCCGAAAATGGCAAAGATGATGGCTACAAATGTTATTTTATTTTTCATTTAATTCTCCCTTTTGGTTTACAGTTTAATCTATGTCCTCTGGAATAGGGTAGGTCCGCACCACCTTTACTTCTTCTTCAACCGGTTCTGCGAGCATGATTTTCAACAACTCTGCATTAAGCCAGCGCCAAGGTGCAGTAACTTTGATGAGCGCGATTGCTTTAAGCGCACGTGTCTTGGTCCACCAGTCAGCGTTTTGTTTGGCGGCAGGCATTAGGTACTGCAGTGCTTGCTGATAATCCTGCACAACTCCCTCACCTTTGTAATACATAATTCCTGCCATGTAGTAGGCCTTTGCGCGGGCTTGGGGATTTGCATTTGATTGTAGTGCCAGCTCAAATTGAGCTAGGGCTTGTGGGTAGTTTTTGGGTACTGTTTGATTGCCGTAATAATAGATTTCTCCCAGTTTATAGTGCGCTTGCGCTTGAAGTGGCAGGTCACTGCTTTGGTTCGCATAGAACCCATTAAGATTGAATTCGCGCGCTTGTGCATTTGGATCTAAAAATAAATCTTTGTTAGAAAGCAGAGGTATAAATTGATTGTTGATTAATTGGAAATATTGGATGTCTTCATTGCTTGCTATAACTTTGTTGTTGAGCGGATCCTTGATTTTTACGTATCCTTCTTGAAAGGCAGCAGCATTATAAAATTGCTTGGTTGCGGAAGTGATGGGCATGTCAATGCTATAGCGGTATCTGTTTTGGTCGGTGATATCTATCGGATAGTCAGCGCTTATCAGTCCAGCCAATACAAAATTATTGAGTTGCGTCAAAAGATATTTGTTAAATGCGTGTGCATCAAAGTAGTTAACAGACTTTTTCGTAAGCACAAGCCAAGACCTTTCTTTGGTTACTACACGCGCAAGAATAAAGCTTCGTCCTTTTGCCTTTTGTGCATCAATAAGTTGTGCGAATGTTTTGTGAGTAAAGAACTCTTGCATATCTAATTGTAGCTGTTCAACCGTGCCATCAGGGAGCATGATGGGCAAAGTTTGCGCGGCAGGAGCGGCGCCTTCTTGTTGTTTCATTTCAGCTGCATGGATTAATGTTTGCGCGCCCAGGCCAAAGAAGGCCAGGATTATGGTTAAAAATAGTTGGTTATTCTTCATGGTATGTTCTCCTTATACTCTATGGATTTTAGTTTGTTGAGCCTTTTCCTTGCTATTCTTTTGAGCACTATAGACCAACCGTTTCACCGTCAGGCCAAAAACAGTCAAGAATATGGCTAAAAACGTTATTTTATTCCTCATTGCTTTCATTTCATTGCCCCTTATACCGGCCACTTTATTTTCCCTATAATTTTATTCTATCTGTATAATGAATAAAAAGGCAACAGTTTTGTCGTTTTTTGTTAAAATTGAGCCTATTTGCCGGTTTTTTTTATGCTCTTGGGATGGCCCGCAGCTTTTTTTGTAGAGAATCGATTACAATATGGGGTGAGTTTTGCTAAGCTTGTCCTAATTTGAATAAGGTAATAAGCCCCTACAAGACAAAGGATTGTGATGTTGAATATTTTTATGGGTAATGCCATGTGGCAATTGGTGAGGCAATCGGATGCAATCAGTAAAATGGTTTTGTTGGTTTTGCTGGGTATGTCGATTGTTTGCTGGGCAATCTTTTTTTATAAAATTATTTTATTGCGGGCTAAAAAGCGCCAGATGCATGAAGCCATGATCCGCATAAAGCAGGTACACAATTTGGAGCAATTGCTTGCCGTTACCACAGAGCTTTCTGGTACAGTGCCGGGCTACTTCCTTTCTAAAAATCTGGTCTTTTTAAAAGAGATGTTGGCTGAACGCGGACAAGGTGGATCCCAAAAATTAAGCGCGCATCAATGGGAAATGGTGCAACAAAATATACAACAAGTACTCGATGACATGGTTATTTATGAAGAACGCTATATGCCGATTTTTGCAACGAGTGCGAGCGTAGCAACATTATTGGGGTTATTCGGTACTTTATGGGGTTTGGTGCATGCATTCATTGGTATCAGCCAAAAACAGTCTGCTGACATTGCTGCAGTGGCACCAGGTATTGCAGAAGCATTGATCACCACGCTTGCAGGAGTTATCGTTGCCATACCTGCGATTGTTATGTTTAACTATTTAGCGTTGGAAGTGCGTAATATGGAACGTCACTTTATATCAATGGCAGACAAATTTGGTTTGGTAGTTTTACGATTGTTTGTGTCATAAGGGGACTGCGATGAATAAATTTAGGCGTGGACGCCGTAAGGTGGCAACATTGCCAGAAATTTCATTAACACCGCTTATTGATACAGCATTGACCTTACTGGTTATTTTTATGGTTACTGCGCCGATGATGAACAATGCGCTTAAAATAGAGCTGCCAAAAGGGCAAGCAAAAGAAGATCAGGGTATACAGCAAGAATTGGTGGTGTCGGTTGATAAGCATAAGCAGTTGTTTTTAAATGGCAAACCGGTTGATTCTCTTAAAGAACTCATAACAAAAATAAAAACAGCTCTTGGCAAGAATATGGACCGCACTGTCTACGTCCAAGGAGACAAAGATGCTTCCTATGGCGATGTTATTGAGTTGGTAGACCACATCAAGGTAATTGGGGGTATTTCGTATGTGGCACTGGCGACAAAACCAGCTTAAAAGGATCTCCTTTTTTAGTAAGTTACTGGTACTTTCTGGCTGCATGCATCTGTTGCTTGTTTTTATGCTGATGTTTTTGTATCGCGGTTCTACGCCGATGCATGTTGACGTGAGTGCACAATCTATGAATCCGGCAAAAGTGGTTTTTGTTCCACTGCATAAATCATTGCGCGTTATTTCTCGTGGTAAGAACTTGCAAGCGCAAGGTGCAGCTGCCAAACAACAGAATAAGCTTGCGGCTAAAAAATCTGTGGTAAAGCCTGCTGTAGCAAAAATGCCCAAGCGAACTGCGCTTGCTGTGGTAAAGCCACCGAAAAAACAAAGCAAAAAAGTCGCATTCAATGAGAAAAAATCGAAAACTAAATCAGCGAAAGCTGAAAAAAAGAAGATTGAGGTAGCGCAAAAAAAGAGCGAGCCTGCGGAACCAGAAATTAAGCCTGAAAAAAAACAGGTGGCAAAAACAACTGAACCAGAAGCACCGGAAGTTAAACCAGAAAAACAGCAGGTTGCACAAGTGCCAGAACAGATTGTAACGGCAGTTGATATTGCAGAATCAGAAGTTCTTTTAAATATAAAAACGGCCGATGGCAATTCAGCGTCAGCTGAATTAGATGATGTTCTTTATGTCGGGCGCGACGAGATGGAAGCGCTAGAGATGCAAACCTTAATTCAGGCCGAAGTTGAAAAACATTGGTCTTGCCCGGTTGGCCTTGCGAATGACCTTATGTGCGATGTGCGGGTGCTCGTTGATTGGGATGGCACGGCAAAAGAGGTAGAGGTTATAAAAACATCTCAAATATTAATGTATGATATTCAGGCGCGTTCGGCGGTTCTTGCCATGACATTCCCCGAATCTGCGCGCGGCAAAGAGATAATAGTACACTTTCAATAATAAACAGGTTAAATATGCAAAAAATAGATGCGATAGGTCTTATAGGTATAGTGCTGAGTGGATGCATAATGTATGCTGACGCGCCTTTGAGTATTGAGGTACATGCAAAGCAATTTGCGAAGGTAAAGCTTTTTATTGGCGTTGTCGGTGATGCGAGCCTCGATGCTCTTGCGCAGGTGGTTAAAAAAGATTTAGCATTTACAGGTCAGTTTGACGTTACGGTGCGCGCGGTGAATGCAGTTACTGCCACCAGCGATGTTACTTCATTATTTACGCAAGGTTATCCGCTTGCTCTTTTTTTGAGTATGCCAAAAAAAGAGCAAGAAGTAGCATGGCGTTTATATGATACAAGCTCTGCGATGATGCTTGCCGGTAAACAATGCCACAAACGGGGCAGTTCAGACAATGGCTGGGCGCATACAATTTCCGATGCCCTCTGGCCGGTTTTAACCGCACAAGATGGTTTTTTTTCTTCTCGTATTGCTTATTGCAAAGAGGCGGTACTTAAGGGTAAGCGCAAGGTCCAGCACATTTATATTGCTGATTATGATGGGAGCAATGAGCAGTGTATTGTAAAAACTCCAACGGTAAATGTGGCGCCACGTTTTAACCGTGATGCGGTAAATCCTTTGTTATTTTATTCAGAAAGCACCAGTTCAAATATTCGTCTTATGGTTATGGACACGCAGCATCGCCGCACGATTGCATCAAACTTTGATGGCATTAATATGTTGCCGACTTTTTCGCAGGATGGTAAACGGGTTGTCTATTGCGCATCACGCGGGAATGGATCATGCCAGCTTTATTATTTTGAAAAAGGTAACTTCAAATGTCTGACCAGCAGCAATGGTAATAATATTTCTCCATCTTTGACCGATGATGGCAATCGGTTATTTTATTGTTCTGATGGCAATGACGGTAAGCCACAAATTTATTGCTTGGATCTTGTTACGGGTGGGCAACCAAGACAGATAACTAAGGGTACGGGCGCTGCATTTTCATCCTGTTATTGCGGAAAGCGTAATTTGCTTGCCTATACTAAAAAAACAAATGGGTTTATGCAGGTTTTTGTCTATGATGAAAAAAAGGGCATTCATGAACAGTTAACGTTTGATGCGAGCAATAAAGATGAGTGTTCATGGTCTCCGTGCGGTTCTCATCTTTTATATTGCGTTGAGCAGGGTACTAAGAGTATGCTGGCGATGCTCACGATGCAGACCAAACAGCAGCGGTTTATTACTGCCAGCAAAGATGCATGTAGTTATCCAACCTGGTCGCCGCTTTATGCGCAGTATCCTGAGTTTGTAGGCGCATAAGGGCGGGCGGTGGGCCTGTTGGTAGGACATTTTGTGTCTTGAGGAGACAATTTGCCAGCATTGCATCGACAAAATTTCCTTATTTTGTACAATAATTGAATAGCATTTATTAATAAATAACGTTTTTTTACTAATTAGGTGGCGTATGAAAAAAAAGGGTAATAAAAAAGGATCTTTAGGGGGCGGCTCTAAGGGGCTTCTGGTAGCGGTAGCTATTTTTGTAGTTCTTATGGTCCTTTTGGAACGGCTTACAAGCTATTCCCAACAGGTAGAGACTATTAGTTATTCCCAATTTTTAAAACATGTTGAGCAGGGGGATGTTAAAAAAGTTCAGGTGAATGGCCAGGATATACAAGGTATATTCAACAAAGACAACAAACAATTTGAAACCATTATAGCTAATACGCCAAAAAATTGGGACATACTCAAAGAGCATGGCGTTGAAATGGTGGTAGAAAGTCCAGCCGGGCAGATGAGCATGTGGTACCTTTTCCCATTGCTTTCTTTCCTGATCACCTTGATGATCGCTTGGTATTTTTTCCGTCAGGCACGTAATGGTGGCGGTGGTTCAGGCGGTGGTGGCAATATATTTTCAATCGGTAAAAGCAGGGCGCGCATGTTTATGCCATCGACTATCAAGGTCAACTTTGATTCAGTTGCTGGTGTTTGGGAAGCCAAGGAAGAGCTGCGTGATGTGGTCGACTTTTTGCGTAACCCAGAAAAATATAAACGCCTTGGGGCAAAAATAACGCGTGGTGTTTTGTTGGTTGGTGAGCCAGGTAATGGTAAAACCCTTTTGGCAAAAGCTGTAGCGGGGGAAGCTAATTGTCCATTCTTTGCAATTAGTGGTTCTGACTTTGTAGAAGTTTTTGTTGGTGTTGGGGCTTCTCGTGTTCGTGACCTTTTCGCTCAGGCCCGCAAGCATGCGCCAAGTATTATCTTTATTGATGAAATTGATGCTATAGGGCGGCACCGTGGCAGTGGCTTAGGCGGCGGTCATGATGAACGTGAACAGACTTTGAACCAGCTTCTGACAGAAATGGATGGCTTTCAAACGGTTGGTGGCTCAGTTATAGTTCTTGCCGCTACTAACAGGCCTGATGTGCTTGATAAGGCACTCTTACGGCCGGGACGTTTTGACCGTCAGGTTGAGGTTCCTTATCCAGATTTAACGAGTCGGGAAGAAATTCTTAAGGTTCATGCCAAAGAAATTAAAATGGACCCGACAGTTGATTTGAGCAAAATCGCTCGTGGAACGCCAGGCTTTACGGGTGCAGATTTGATGAATCTTATCAATGAAGCAGCTATTAATGCTTCAAAGCTCCAGAAGGACATGGTTACTATTGAGGACTTTGAAGAAGCTCGTGACAAGATTATTTTAGGTAAAGAGCGCAAATCGATTATACAAACCAAAGAAGATTTGGAGCTAACGGCCTATCATGAGGCTGGGCATGCGCTTGCAATTTTGATGAACCCTACAAACACTGAACCGCTTCATAAAGTAACGATTATGCCTCGCGGTAGAGCGCTTGGGGTTACTGCATGGTTGCCGGAACGGGAAAAATATTCCATAACTAAAGAAGAACTTATGGCGCAGATTATTACGGCCATGGGTGGTAGAGCGGCTGAAGAGCTCGTTTTTGGCACGGTAACAACGGGAGCTTATAGCGACTTTATGGCAGCAACAGAAAAAGCCCGTAATATGGTCTGTTTGTATGGGATGTCTAATACGCTCGGACCAGTGGTTTATTCAGGGCGTGAGGGCTTTTCTGGCTATTCCCAGGAGACCGCGCGAGCTATTGACCATGAGGTTCAGCGAATTTCCCAGGATTGTTATAACCAAGCGATGGCCATATTAACGGATAACCGCGATAAGCTTGATCTTTTGGCCAAGACATTGCTGGAAAAAGAGACGATGTATGCAGGGGAAATTTATATATTGCTGGGTATAGAGCCACGCGAAGAGCATAAGTTTAGCTGATATTTGGCAAAAAAAGCCTATTGTAGTACAATAAAGTTAATTCACAAAGGTGTGAGAGGAAGTAATCTGCCTATACACCTAACGGCTACGTTGCCAACCCGGCGAAGCTGGAAGCGGAGAGGCGCGGACTGCACCCTGGGTTTACTCTCCTGAGTATATCGAAGGAGCTTGAAATAGTTAAAATTTTGATAGTGATTGTTTGAAAGGACTTGCAGACATGGCAAGGATATGTTTCGTTTGTGAAAAAAGGCCTCAGGTTGCTAACCTGGTGAGTCATGCTAATAACAAAGTTAAGCGTTGGGTCTATCCAAACGTTCATAGATTACGTTTTACGCTTACTGGTGATCCTGCTAAGAAGGTAATTAGCAACAAGGTATGCACCAAGTGTGTCAAGGCTAATAAAGTTCAAAAAGTTGTTTAAAAGTACTTTCCGGTAAAAGGTTCCCTACATGGCAAATATTAAGTCAGCAAAAAAACGTGCTAAGCAAGGCATAACAAAAAGAAAACGTAACGTTACTCGTATGACAGCACTTAAGACCGCGGTAAAAAAAGTGGTAATTGCTGCTGAGCAAAATACTGATGCTGCTAACACCGTAGTTCTCCTTCGTGATGCAGAAGCAAAAATTGCTCGTGCTCAAGGCAAGGGCTTATTGCATAAAAACACTGCTGCTCGCAAAATCAGCAAACTTGCTAAAAAGGTAGCTGCTGCAAGTAGACCTGAAAATAAAGCTGCTGCAAGCAAGCCTGCGACCAAGGCCGTAAGCAAACCTGCAACAAAGGCTAAAGCTAAAGGCAAAACAGCAAGCAAAAAGTAAGCTGCATTTTTGTAGATAAAAATTTAACCGGATTGTTATATATATATGTATAACAGTCCGGTTTCTTTATTGCGCCCATTTATCGGGCTAGGCCAACAAGTATCTTTGATTTTTATACATAGAGCCTGGAGGTTGGAGATATGAAGCGCTTTGTAGATCATTTTTTATTAGAATGGAAAAACAGACCAGGCCGCAAGCCAATGCTGCTCAGGGGAGCTCGCCAAGTTGGTAAAACTCATGCGGTCCGCGTACTCGGCGCCACGTTTTCTAATTTTATTGAAATAAATTTGGAAACTGATGCTCAAGCGCGGAAGATAATTGAAAAAGATTTTGATTTAGAGCGCATTGTTTTACAGCTTTCTGAATTGCTGCAAAAACCTATCCAGCCCGGATCAACCCTTCTTTTTTTGGATGAAATTCAACAGGCTCCTCAAGCAATTATTGCATTGCGTTATTTTTATGAAAAAATGCCCAACCTGCATGTCATTGCTGCTAGCTCTTTGCTTGAATTTGTCATCGAGCAAGTGGGAGTTCCGGTTGGGCGTGTCTCATATTTATATATGTATCCCTTATCGTTTTTAGAATTTTTAGCCGCACTTGGCCATGCGCAATGGGTTGAGGCAATCTTGACCTATACGCCTGAAAATTCTATGAGCCCGCAATTGCATGAAAAATTAATTTCAGCACTAGGACATTATATAGCAATTGGTGGCATGCCAGATGCTGTTAATGAATGGATTGCTACAAAAACATCGCGGTCGGTAAAAATAGTGCATTCAAGTCTTATTGACGGCTACCAAGATGATTTTGGCAAGTATGCTAAAACGCATCAAGTGAAACATCTTAACATCATTTTTTTAAAAGCGATGGAGCAGTTGAGCCGGAAGTTTGTTTTTTCTCGCGTTGGTGAATACCAAAAAAGAGAGCTTGCTCCTGCGTTGGCACTGCTTGAAAAGGCAGGTCTTCTTTATCCGGTGACCAAATCTGATGGCCAAGGTTTGCCAATTGGTGCGCACGCAGATTTAGATGATTTCAAACTTATTTTTTTAGACGTTGGCTTAAGTCAGATATTACTGAATCTTGATATAGCACCATGGTTTGTAGATCCGTTGCAAGCGTTTGTAAACAAGGGCGAAATTGTTGAAGCATTTGTGGGACAAGAACTATTGGCCTACTCAGACCCAATCGCCAAACAAAAACTTTTTTATTGGCATAGAGACAGTAGAAGTAGCACAGCAGAGCTTGATTATTTGATTCAGATTAAAGAGAATGTGGTGCCCATAGAAGTAAAATCAGGATCAAGTAAACGCATTAAAAGTATGTATGTGTTTCTTGATTCACATAAAAATTCTTCGTATGGGTTACGGTTTTGGACGGGCGATTATCTGAACGAAGAAAGAATTATTTCTTACCCATTGTTTGCTACCGCAAAACCTTTAGCGGACGCAAATCCTCATGTGCGGGATGCGTTAATGAGTTTGCTGTGATAGGTTATATCTCAAAAATATTTGCTGGTTAATTCATGTTCCAATTGTTGCAAATCTTTGTCCGATTTGATTTCGATAAACCGTGTATGTGGGCACTGCTTTTTTAGATTTTTGATTTGCTCCGCAACGCGATTTTCAAAGCTCCACATATAACTGAGTAATTTTAAGTTTATAGTTTCTTCACAACCATCGGCGCGATCATTAATTTCAGTATTTTTGTTAAAAAGCCTTTTGAAGATGCGCCAGTAACATAACCACCGTGGATAGTTAAAGTATACAACAAGATTGGCGCGGTGGTAACGCATTTTCAATGATCTGGTGCAGTTACCATCAATAATCCAAGAGCTTTTATCTACTATGGCTTGCTGGAGGCTTAAAAATTCTTGGTAATCGCGTTCGATCCAATTGGATACATAAAAGTATTTGTCCAAATGGTGGAGTGGTATGCCTGTTGCTTTGTGCAGCTTTAAAGCGAATGTTGATTTGCCACCACCAGGACGCCCGAAGATCATAATTTTTGTAGGAAGGGTAGTCATACGTTCATACGTCCTTGCTCATAACAAAATTAACAAAAATAGTTCCACTTATAATCAGTGAATACATAACTAACGATGCCAGATTTACGCGTTTTTGAAAAGTGCACGCAAGTGGGCTGGCTTTTGCGCCTTTCGGTTGTTTTACGTGTTTCTTTAAACTAGCGTTAGAAAAATTTTAAAAAAGTGTCTTAAAAATCGGCTGTTGATCAATGATTAAAGCGAAACGCCTTTTTTTATAGTCTGCTCAAAGAATGCTTATTGGATACCCCCCCCCCCAATTGACAATTAGAAAATATGATTTATGCTGAATTACAGATGGATTTGGTTATAAATCATTGTTTTTAGGGGGGTATTCTTATGAAAATCAGAATAAATGAGGCTATTGCCATATTTGGGACCGGCTATAGGCCATTTCTGGTCAGCCTGTTTATGGCTGCCCTGAGTCTATCAATACAGGGTATGGAAACCGCTAGTAGCTTGGCGCTTAGAAATGATTCACCACGCGGCATTTTAAAGGTGGCTGGGGCTCCAATTCATAAAAGAAAACGCTGCGTAACCTGGGGCCAGAATAGTATCAAGGAATTTGAAAAGGAAAATGTCGATGTTTGGTCTGATGATGATTATGCTTTGCCAAATAAAAGACAAAAAATAGCTCATCAGGGCATTGTGATGAGTAATCATGACCGCGAATTAGGCGAGATATCTGAAAGCGATGATGAAGATGATAATCTTATTGCTCAACAAGCCTTAAATACAACTTTGGTTACAGAATTACATGAGTTGACTGAGCATATGAACGCTCAAGACCAAAATGGTCAAACAGCTCTTATTCGCGCAGTAATTGCAAAAAATATAAACACCATTCAGACTCTTGTTCAGCTTGGTGCGAGTCCTTATATACGGGACAATAATCGTAAAAGAGCATTTATGTATGCGGTAGATTCACCAGAAGTTGTCAGGGCTTTATTGGGGCCACAAAGTGACAATCTCACTTTTGAGCTTGTATCTGCAGCGGTAGAAGGAAATGTTGATTATGTGCAGGAGCTTGTTAATGCCGATGCGGATGTTAATGCGACCGACATGAATGGGGACACGCCACTGATGCATGCAGTGTATTGGGAAAATCCTGCGATTCTTAAAGCTTTGTTGCACGCATCAGATATTGATTTTGATATACAAAATAATGAAGGGCAGACTTTGCTTATGCTTGCAGAAAAAAAAGAAGATAAAGAAATGCTCACTATGATCAGTAAAAGGATGCAACAAGATTTGTAAAAATCGATTAAATGAGGGGTTTTATTATGTTATGGACGACAAAAAAATTATCATACTTTGTCATGGCAGCATTGCTGTTGACAAGTTCTGCACATGCAGCGGAAAATACTCACAAGAATTTTATTAAAGACAGCGTCATTGCAGGCGCGGTCGGCACTGCAGCTGCATTGCTGTTGGCAAGTTCCGCATACGCTGGTGAAAATACTAACACTGCTCAAATTAGAAATAGCATTATTGCTGGTTTGGCTGGTATTGTTGCCAATGTTGGTCTTCCTTTGCCTTTATCGCAAAGAAACAATGTCATAGCAACTTTTTGGTGGGCCTTGTGCGATCGATTGCCGCAACAAAAAGTAAATAATGAACTTTTGAATGCAGTGAAAAAGCAAGATATCAATGCAGTTAAGCTGGCCCTTGCGCGTGGCGCTGAAGTAGATGTAAGGTATACTCGTGGTGATGATTATTGTTATAAAGGAGACACAGCGCTTATAGGAGCGGTAGTCCGCGGTTATGCGCAAATGGTTCAAGTTATTTTGGATGCAGGTGCGGACAGTACGTTAACAGACAAGTGGGGTGCAACAGCACTTGATCGTGTGCCTGTATATAATAATTGGGGTGATAAAGCGGAAAGAGATCGGTCGATAGTGGTAATATTGTGCAAAAAGCGTCGAGCAGCAGAGAAACAGGCCGTTAAAGAAGCATTATTGGTGTCTGAAGTTGCAGATTTAGTTGTGGGCTACTTGCAAGAACCAGAAGAAGTGGATTATGACAGATATCGACATGTTCATCTATGTAGAAGTGCTGCATCTGGTGATATTCAAAGGGTCGAAAACGCCATAGATCTTGGTGCTCAGATTAATAAAAAATTTATATCATCTTACTACTATGAATCGATGACCCCGTTAATGTCCTCCGCAAGAGCTGGTCAATATGATGTGGTAAAATTTCTTTTGGCCAAAGGAGCCCAGCTACATTTAAAAAATGATGACGATCAAACTGCCTTGGAACTTGCGCAGGCAAGAGCACAGGAGATAAAATCCTCTGGTGACATTATTAAGGTTACGCCGGTAATAACAGGAGCACAGTGGGCAGTAGAACAATTGGTTGGACTTAATGAGGTTATAAAGTTGCTAGAAAGTGCTGCTGCAGACGAGTAAAAAGCACAAGAAGAACAACAAAAATTAAGTAGCTTAAGGAGCACAACAAGTAGTTCAAGTAGCAGTGGGAAGCAGAAGGCCACTTTAGCGCAGTTGGCAATGATGAAAGATGAATAGTATATAAATATTTCTGCTCAGGCTATCATGACTGAGCAGAAGTTTAAATGGAAGGGTTTATGATGACAATAATAAAAGTTAAAAATCCGATATTCGGCGTAGCATCAAAAATGCAAACGATATCATGTGCTATGGCAGCATTGCTGTTGGCAAGTTCTGCACATGCAGCGCAAATTGGGCAGCACGACGTGCGAACTTTAAATGGTGCTTTGATTCAAACTGCGCAAACACGTGACCATGAAAAATTTCAGTTGTTGGTAGATGCGGGGGCTGAATTTAATGTTAAGGATGAGTATGGCAGGACAGCGCTTGATATTCTTATGTCACCAAGAACCGATGAGCTTGCGGCGGCTCTGCAAAAAATGGACCAATATGAACATGAACCTATACCAGATAAGGAAGGTGAAGAGTCGCCATGCAAAAAGCAGAAAACAGTGGCCGAACCAGTCAGATTGAGCCCGCAGCAATTAGAGTACAAATCACAGGAGCTTATTGCAGCAGCTGACAGAGGTGATCTTGCTGAAGTTAGGGCCCTTTTGGCAATACCAGGGATTAATATTAATGCGGGCATGGGCATGGATTCTCAGGGTGTATATTATGGAGGTCATACAGCCCTTATGAGAACATTTCTTCACATTGGATCTAAGGTAGAACATGCATTGATTTTTAATCTTTTATTGCAAACAGCTGATCCTCGTCATGGATCTAAGCCAGAGCATGCAGCGATTTTTAATCTTTTATTGCAAGCAGGGGCAGATGTTAATGTGCAGGACGCGCAAGGGCGAACAGCGCTTATGCATGCGGTTTTGGAGTGCAATACGCAAGTCATTGAAGCATTATTACATAAAAAGCCGAAGGTTAATATGTGCGATTATAATAACGCAACAGCACTTTTATACGCGAATGGTAAAAGCCTTGCAGGTCAAAATTGTATTCGTATGCTTGTGCAAGCCGGTGCCAATATTAATGCGCAAGACAAGAAGGGCCGTACGCTCTTATTTAGTCTTGAGGATAAAGATTTTATACAGGAGATGTTGCAAGCTGGTCTTAGTCTTAATATACGAGACAAAGCTGGTAACACGGCGCTTATGAAAAAAATACATTTGTATAAAAATCCAAATATAATTCAAACCTTATTATCTGCCGGTGCGGACACGACTATAGTTAATAACAAGAATGAAACAGCTCTTGATATTGCACGCAGAATTAATCGAACTGATTTTGTTGTTTTGCTTGCTCAAAATGAGCGTGCACAGCAGATGCGATCGATTCAGGTTCGTCTTGCAAGGTATCCAGATTTGTTTGAACCGGGCATTATGGATGAAGTGAGTGAATTTTTGCAAAAACCAGAAGAGGTAGGTTACATCGAGCAGCAAAATATGAAGTTACAGCAGGCCGCACAAGAGGGCGATTTTAAAATAGTTACGCGCGTGGTTGGCCTTGGTGCTCGACTTGATGCATCTACAAAGGATTCCAAACAGACACCATTGATGCTTGCTGCAATCGGTGGGCACCATAAAGTTGTGCAATTTCTTTTGGCTCAGGGAGCCAGAACATACTTAAAAGATGAAAACGGCCAAACGGCTTTGCTTCTTGCGCAAGCAAAATTTAATACGGTTGCAACTACTGCCAAGCAAGCGAAGGATTTGAATAAAGTTATTGCGCTCTTAAACAATGTTGCCCATCCTCATGCTCACGGCAGCTCAAGTAGCTCGAGCAGTTCTAGTAGTTCTTCACGTGGCTAGAACCTATTTATTGGCCTTTATGAAGATTATTTCTTTTCTTAGTTGCACAATAGGCTTTATACTGGAGTGCTAGAAATACAGATTTTTAACATTACCATCTTTTACGGGGGACCTTGCACGTGAAAAATATTTTGAACAATGCCCATGGCACAGTACTTTGTGTGGTGATGGCAAGCCATTCACTTGGGTACGCAGCACAAATGAAGTCGTTTGAAGAAGGAATTCTTCAGCAAAATTTTATAGAGCCTACAAATGTTGCAATAATAAAACCTGTGCCTGTATCGACGTGGCAACAACAAGTTCTGAACAAAAGAAAGACATCGCAGGATCCACAAAGGGCAGAGCTGGATAATAACTTTTTAGAGTCAGCTCGTGGCGGTTATTTAGATGAGGTCGAAAATTTTGTAAAAGATGGCGCTGATATTAATTTTAAAAACAGAAGAACTGGCGTAACGGCTCTTATGGTGGCGATACCGAAACATATACATATTGTTGAATATCTTATACGGCTTGGCGCCCAGGTTGACTTGCAAGATTATGAAAAAACAACCGCGCTTATATTGGCAGCAAGGAGTGACCGTATCGATATACTAGAAATCATTCTAAAAGCCGGTGCTGATTGTACATTAAAAGACAGTATGGGTTGGACAGCATTTGATTATGCAGCGAACCGGTTTAATAACAATATATCTATTGTGAAAGCTTTGATGGATGCAGACATGAGTGGTATTACGGTGAAAGAATCGCCAACGCTTAAACATATACTAGAGCCAAAGCCAATAGATGAGAACGACCAGCTTGCTCAGCTTATTAAAGCTAAACTTGATTCCCTTAAGCAGCAACAAATTCAAAAGTTTATGAATTGGCGTACAGATTTTAAAGAATTGAGGGCGCCGGAGCAACAACTTTTTGAGTATGCGCAGGCGGGGAATCTTGCGGGAGTCATAGAATCTGTGGCCTCTGGTATTAGTATTAATGTCCGCGACCAAAATGGACACACTCCTTTGATGCGTGCTTTAGCGTATGGTCATCATGATGTGGTCAAGTTTTTTTTACGCAAACTTAGCACACAAAAATTAAAGGCAAGCAAATGAAATCTTTACACAGGCTTAAGTTTTTATTGTTCTGTATGTGAATAAAATTTTGTGTGGCTCGTTAAAAGTAATAAACCGGATGACGGTGAATAAAATTTTTTAACAAAAAGTATGAAAGAATTTCATTATGCAAAAATTATTGTTAATCGGTTTGCTTATCTTCAGCCGCCATACAATGTTGCAGGGAATGGGTGCTCATGCGCGGATGGCTGGAATAGGGCGGGACGTTGCCAATAGATTGCTTTTGCAAGGAGCATGGGATGGTAATCTTATAGATATCGCAAATGCATTTGTAGGTGGCGCAGAAATTCATGCCCGTGATGATGAAGGTAATACAGCTCTTATGATTGCGGCATGGCATGGACGTGCAAATGTTATTGATGCTCTTTTACCCAAGTTGCGCGTCGAGGACATTGATATTTCTAATAATTTTGAAAATACAGCACTTATACATGCGGTACAACGTGGGCATAGACCAGTTGTTGCTGCGCTTATTCATGCTGGTGCTAATATTAATTTGCAGGGCTATAACCACGGCACACCGCTTATAGTTGGGGCATATCATAATCAAGGGCCGGTTGTAGCGTTGCTTGCAAGGCTGCCGGGCATCAATTTGAATTTGCAAGATACTATAAATGGAAGTACCGCATTGATGGTTGCAGTGCGGGAAGGCAATCTTTTTATAGTGCAGGATCTTGTGGATGCCGGGGCGGATCTTGAAATATACGATAATGAAGGCTATACAGCGCTTGATAGAGCACGAGTCACAGACTATGACCTTGATGAAGTTCGTGATTTTATTATTGATATTCTGCAGCCTGGATCACGTGGCGAATGATAATTATTTCCTATTTTTTTATAACAATATTTTAGGAAGAAAGCTTATATGCACAATAGATTCACTAGCGCATGCTTTATGTTAGTAACGTTGATGGGCAGTTTTCAGCCAATGCAAGCAGCTCAAATAAAAATAAGCGCAGAACAACAAGAAGTATTGAATGAAAATCTTATGATTGCCGGTAATGAGGGTGATTTAGATCAGGTTAATAAGCTTATTGCAGCTGGTGCCGATGTTAATGCGAAAAGCAAGACAGGGAAATTTAAGGATGAGACAGCGCTTACCCGTATTGTTGCTAATCTTGAGTATCAGAAAGATTATAAGAATATGACGCAACTTTTTATGAATCAAATTTTTCCGGAAAAACAGAAAAATTGGAATGGTTGCGTGCAGACTTTTTTAAAAGATCCTGGGATTGATATTTTGATTAAGAATGACACTGTGGGTATGTCGGCATTTGATATAGCGCTTACGCATGTCGGTAATGCTTATGCACTTGCTGACCCGCTCAGGACAAGAGAATATAAGATTAAACTATTGAAGATGAATGGTCTTTTTTCTTTGTTTTTGGACCATCTTAAACAACTCAATGATGGCAGATGTAAAGAAGTTGCACCAAAAATAATGCCAGATTTAGCAAATATAGTAGGCGAATATCTTGCAGAACCAACAGAGCTGGAGCATAGGCTTTTACACTGGTCCAAAATTGGCAGTGATGGGTTTATGCGTGAATGTTTGGATGCAGGGGCCAGGATTAACATTGGTAATCATGATGGGCTTACCCCTTTGATGCTTGCTTCCCTTTATGGGTACGAAAAAGCGGTGCAACTTCTTTTAATAAAAGGTGCGGACACGCACTTGTTATGTGATGGTAAAACGGCCTTGGAACATGCGCAAAAAAAATATGAAGCATATCGAGAAAAAAACAGGGATGTTTCTCGGCTTGAGAAGAACATACAAGCGTTAAAGGATGGTGCTGCGTTAGTTGCGCAGATGGTTGTTGAGGAAAATGAGGATGAAGAATCTGACGGGTTTGAGTGGGCGCAGGAAAGTGATATGAGCGAATAAATTTTATTCTTGAGGAAATTTAGCAATCGCCAGAGGGAATTATGTTACCCCTCAATCAACTGCTTTAATTGCAGCGCAATCTCCTGCGCGCTTTTTAAATAATACCACATTCATGCCGATTTTTCTGTTGGAATAAGAAACTTTGATAGAAGTGCAATGTGTTTCATTGAAGCTTAATGATCACTTCTTCTTGGATTCGTGCGGTAACTAACGCAGTCTTAAGCTTATTATTAATGAGGTCAAGCTTTTCACATTTTTCCGCATGGCGTGGATTAAGCCATTCTGCAAAGTACGCATGTGAAGCGATTATTGGGAACGCCGATAAAATTGCGGTAATAAAAGAGCCAATTTTTATCGAATTGTTATCGAGGCTGAAGTGAGTGCTTAGTTTTTGTGTAAGGAGTTGGTCGTACTTATACATCATAGCTGCGCTTGCCATTCCAGCAGCGCCAATGCCAAGGGTGAGTAATCCAGAGTGCAATGCATTTTCATCGCGCGTTTGGTCTAAGCGAGTTCTGTGGTATTCTGCTTGTTTTTCAGCATCGGCTTGTAATGATTCGAGTAGATTCTTTTCGTTGATATTATTTATAAAAGCATGATGCCGCGTGATTTTAATATTCTTGTCGATTTCTTCTTCTGTGAGGGTTAAGCATGTATTGTGAAGTGTGTTGGTAGCTTCGGTGAGCAAATCAGTCTCAGTACATTGTTGAACATCGTACGGAGTTATAATAACGGTAAAAGAGCCCGATCCGCTGCGTTTGAACATGGAATAATCAAATGCCTTTTTAGCATAAATAGTACAGGTGTCGCTACAAGTGATTGTTCCCTTATATTTGAACTCATCACAGGCAACGGTTACTTTGCCGCTATCAATAGTGCCGTTTCCTTCAAAGGTTTCCGTTTTAATAGTACAGGTCATGGATTTTATAAGTCCGTTATTAACATAACGAGTGGCATCAATGGAAAGATTGCCTGCAAGTGTTAGGCCAGAATTAATGTGTACATTTGCTTGGGTTAAAGAGAAAGCCAATACCAGGCTAGCTATTGAGGTCTTGGTATACATAGTATTTCCTGTTTTTATAAATAATATTGCCTAAGTTTAATGGTAGAGGGAAGGGAGTTCTATAATGTGTCCTATAAATAAGAATAAAGTATCTTTTATGCCTGTCAAATTGGCTAATTTACTTGTTTTGCGAGAGTTGAATCCCCTAGATATCCATTCTTTCATAAAAAGCGACGGTTGGTTGGCTATGAAAATACCGCCTCTCTTATGATAAAATTTATTTGAAAAGAAGTTGGGATTGATTTTACTGAGAGCCTGCTCTACTCTCATCATTGATTGTGACGTCGCTTCTTTTATAGTAGATGAGAAAAATTTTAAGGACCTTGTATGCCGGTACTCAAAGTAAGCAATCTTACTAAAACATTTAGTTCTGGTTTTTGGCCATTCACCGTATCGCAGACTTACATCGCGGTGAATGACATTTCATTTCAGTTAAAAAAGGGCGAAATTCTTGGCTTTTTGGGCCCCAATGGTGCAGGTAAGACGACGACCATTCAGATGTTGTTGGGCACTTTAACACCGAGTGGCGGGGCGATCAGTTACTTTGGTGCTGACTTTGCACGGCAGCGCATTGCGGCGCTTAAAAAAATTGGTTATGCAAGTGGCTACGACAAACTTCCTTCTCGCTTGACGGTGATGGAAAATCTTGATGTCATTGGGCGCATTTATGGCATTGCACAACCACGGCGCACGCAGCAGATTGAAACACTTTTAAATTTTTTTGACATTGGGGGAATGCGTAACCGCCAAATCGGGACGCTTTCAGCTGGTCAGACAACGCGCGTCATGCTTGCCAAGGCATTCATTGCTGATCCGGAAATTGTACTCCTTGATGAACCAACCGCTTCACTCGATCCTGATATTGCGCATGAAGTACGGCAATTTATTTTGGCGCAACGCAAAGAACGTGGTACTTCTATTTTGATTACGTCGCACAATATGGATGAAGTGACTGAACTGTGTGACCGTGTGCTGGTTTTAAAAAATGGTAACATCATTGCCGATAGTTCTCCCGAATTGCTTGCGCAATCAACCGCAAAAGTCCGTGTCCACTTGACCATTGCTGGCGAGTTTGGTCGTATTTTTGCATACTTGCGCGATGAACAGTTGGTGTACACTGTACAAGCGAATCAACTAACGATTGAACTTGAGGAGCATGCCATTGCGCAGTTTCTTATGAATCTGAGTGAGCGGAAAATTATTTACACACACATTTCAATCGACAAACCAACGCTTGAAGATTATTTTTTAAGTATCGCAAAAAAAGGATAATTATGATTTCTTTGGCATCAATTTGGGGAGTAGTGTTGCGCCACGCACGTATGTGGAAGCGTGACCCCAATCCCATATTGTTCGGACTTTTTTGGCCACTGCTTGATGTAGTGATTTGGGGCTTTTTGGGAGCATGGATTCAACAGTCCCAAGTAACACAGTTTCAGAATTATGAACTTACTGCGCTCCTTGGTATTCTTTTATGGCAAGTAATAGGTAGAGGCTGCAACATAATAGGCCTTACGCTTGCAGATGAACTTTGGTCTAACAATATATTAAATATGTTTTCTCTACCTTTGCGCATGGCTGAATGGATAGTCGGTGTATTGGTATTTGACGTGATTATAATGGCTTTAACTACCATCGTCTGTATGTCAATCATAGTGATGTTGTATAATGTGTCGATGTGGGATCTTTTTTCCACCTATCTGATTTTCGTGCCGCCACTTTTTTTTTCAAGTATATGGATTGGATTTACTTGCTTACAGACTATAGTTACCTTGGGAAAACGTGGCATAGAGATTGGATTTATAATCGGATGGGTTTTATTGCCATTTAGTGGTGCCTATTACCCGATTGAAGTGTTGCCTGCCTGGGGCCAAATGATCAGCGCTTGGTTGCCCATGAGTTATGTTTTCCAGGGCATGCGGGGTTATCTGATGCATCAGCAAGATCCAACCCTCTATTTAATTAAGGGCTATGCGATAAGCATTGTGTATGCAATTTGCGCGGTGGTGTTATTTGTGTATTGCTTCAATCGCAGCAAACAAAAAGGGCTTGCTCGACTAGCGGATTAAAAGTCGCTCATAAAGCTGCTGTTATCTTTCATAAGAAATCAATAATCAAGGAAAAACATGCTTATTATTAAACATACTGTAGAGACAACCGCAACTCCCGCGCAAATTTGGCAGGTCTGGCAAGATGTAGAAAACTGGAAGACTTGGGATCATGATCTTGAATCAAGTGGGCTCGATGGTCCTTTTCAGGCTGGCTCAAGCGGTTATCTTAAATTTAAAAGTGGGGATCCACTCCTCAAAACTCTTTTAACGCAGGTTGAACCCTTAAAAATCTTTGTTCAAGAAGCAAAACTTCCTTTAGCTAAAGTGGTTATGACGCATGTTATAAGCCAAGTCGCTTGTAAAACACAAGTTACCATCCAAATTGAGATTTGTGGACCTTTAGCCTTCTTTTTTTTCCTCTTGCTTGGGGGTTCTATTAAAAAGAAGATTCCAATAGAGGTGGAAGAAATGCTAAAGAAAGCAAAAAATTCTTAGATGCTTACTCTATCCTTGTTACCGATAGTTTTACACTTAAAATACAGGATTTTTAAAAAGTGAATAAAATTCTTTTACTCTTAGCCTGCATGGCGATACCAACAAGCATGCTCGCAGCGGAACTCGTACTTCCAGTACCAAAGCCTACCCAAGAAGAGCTCAAGCAATATTGGGATGCAAAATATACCGGCGACAAAATTATTTTTGATCTGATTGCACAGTATGGCAAGAATATTGTCAATGAAGTTGAAGATGATACGCATGACCCTATGCTTATATATGCTGCAACAGCGAGCTTTTCAGGTTGGACATCGCAAAAATTTGAACAACTCTTAAAAACTCCTGGTATTGATATTAACGGGAAGGAAGGGAGAAAGTTGACCCCATTGGAACGAGCAATGCTCACAGCAAGGAATGGTGATCCAAAGGATGATCAATTACAGAAAATAAAACTTCTCATACTTTATGGAGTTAATTTCAACCAAAAAGATAGCGTGGGATGCACTCACATCATGCGTGCAGCACTCTTTAATCAGCCCACTGTGGTTAGTATGCTCCTTGCAGCTGGTGCATCCACAAATGAGGCTTATGTTACGCAAGGGCATTATGCAGGCAAAACATTTTTTGATTTAGCTCAGCATTCTACTGTTCAGGAAGCGTATAAAGATTATCGCAAAAATATTCATATTCTTATTGGTAAACAAATAGCAGATGTTAAAGTACTTGTGCATATCATTGAAGACTATCTATTTACTCCGGTACCAATTGATAAAGCGTTCAATGTTCAATCTATTTACTCCGGTACCAATTGATAAAGCGTTCAATGTTCAATGAGCCTGTGAGCACCATGCTTTAATAATAATTGCGCAACCGGTATTTTCTCGCCTTGCTGCCAGCTTTTATAGAAACGCTCCCCATCTACCATGCTCAGATTTCACCTCATCTTATGTTTAAAATAAATGAAGGAAACGAGAAAAGCGAAACCAAAAAGTACCAATATCCAAATCAATTTTAAAAAAAATGAGAGAATTAAAAAAACGAGACCACAAAGTATTAATATCCAAAGTTTTCTAAATTTCCACGACATCACTTTTCTCCTTTTTTGCGATTGTGCTACTAATCCTTGGTCGATCTTTCTATGAGCTCTAATATCCACAAGTTGCGGGAATTTCCCCCAACCCTTTTATTTCGACATCCTCGGCTAGCGTGCCGCCTGTGTCTGATTATCTTGCTACGCCTATAACTCTTATAGCGGGAGCATAACAATGTGTCAAAAACATGTCTATCATTTGATGAAAGCATTTATCAGAAAGCGAAGGACGACGATTAAACTGACTGGTTTTTTTGCGTATACTCTAATACGTCCCCACTTTCAAACCAGCAAGAACATCGTCTCGCCAACGCCCTTCAAAGTAAGCATGACTTAAGAGCATTACTGCTTGCTCGCCTAGCGGATTAGAGGTAGGTATTCGCGTCACTTTTTTCTTCTAACTGATCATTGACACAGCTCCCCGGGAGCGGTGCATTTTCAAGCTCTTCGTACGTTGGATAGTCATTGCGTTTGCGGCTTTCCTCTTTTAATGCCGCTTGCAAAGCAACAATATGAGGATCGCTGCTCAATAAGGGAGTTCTATCACCCCAACTACATTCCACGCTTCGCTTGGATTCGCTCATTGACTTAAGTAATTGTGGCGTATTGAACCCTTTGTAATAATGTTTCTCATTTTTTATCTGAGCAGCTAACGAGCAGCCTGATCGCATTACTTGTTTAAGATATTTTCCGAAAAAACAAACGTCGACTAACCTATGCAGCATATTATATCCTTTTTTGTCATAACTATTAGGATCAATCTTATACTGCTGCGTGTAAAATGTGATTAGATCAGGATCTGCACAAGGAGAAAAGACTCCTGTCAAAAGGTCGCCGCCCCATCCTTGTTCAATGAGCCTGTGAGCGCCATGCTTTAATAATAATTGCGCAACCGGTATTTTGTCGGCGCTGCATAAAACCGGCTGATCCCATTTACCTATTTCGCATGAATCAGCACCGTACTCCAATAACGTTTCAATAAGGGACAAATCTTCATTTCGTATTTTATTCTCACAGCATGCAATACATATGACACCTTGAAGTACGGAAACGCTTTTTTCATTTTGTTTCCAATGTATTAGTTTTGGGTGTATACCATCTTCTACTACTGCTTTTCTAATAAGATCATTCGAATTGGCATAGGGATTATTATTGAGATTATCTAAGAGCTTTTTAAGTTTATGTTCCGCTTCCTTTAATTGTGTCGCTTGCATTTTTGTGGTAAAAAGTGGCGTTAGCGTAGTTCCATAAAGTATTTTTTTGTCCAACGAAATTTTACTGACTTCGCTTGCGCTTAGCAAAACAGAAACTCCCAGCGCTACAATCAATATTGATTTTTGCATGAAAATTCTCCTAAAAAATTTAGGTATTACTTCAACTCTTGAAATCCTCACTGTTGAAATATAATGTTTGTTCTTATAGGTTCCTTTGAATACAAAAAAGCTTGTTGCATGTTTAACAATGCCAAAATTAAGTGACTTTGAATAGCGGCTTGAGAGCTCACATCCTCTTTTGCCAAGACTACGGCGGACAGGTCGCAACAGAATGGGCTACAGGCATGGCCTATTTTAGGATGTGATAACTATTTTTTGTTGAAATTGATTTTACTGGATACTTGCTCTACTCTTACTACTAACTTTACACTTAAAATACGGGGTTTTTATATGAATATTTTTTTTCTACGGTGTGCTGCGCTATCAGTTTTGGCATTTTCAACAGTACATGTTCATGCAGCGCAACTGAGTAGGCAAGAGCAAAAAGCGCAATTGGTTGCAAATGGCAAGTATGACCTTTTCAAGGTGGTGCAAGTCGTACATGAAATAGCGGCTAAAGCACAAAAAGAGGTACAAAAACAAAGTGAAATTGGTTTTTCTTTAGGAAAAGAATATTGGCCAAATCCTAATATATTTTTTGGCCCAGTCAAACAAGGATTATATCTTACTCTAGATAGATTTCCACGAGCTCTGTTCACCCCTTGGGGGAGAGTGAAGATCTATGGTGGAGGACTCTGCTCCAGGGATGCGACAGATCAACTCACGCATGCTTTTGTTAAAAATTTAACCGTTGCTTTTGTAAAAAATACTTGCCATGTAAAGAATTTGAAAGAATTGGAAGAAGATGAGAAATATTTAAAGGATTTGGAAAAAAAGGATATGGCTACATATGAGGCATTCCGTGATAGGTTATTATTTGAAGTTCCAGAATTTTATAAAATGGATGCCAATGGTAAGTCTTTTACCATTCCACAGAGTGAGCTTGAAAAATATGAGGGCACTAATACCATTATAACATGCAATGATCGTGGAGGTGAATCGATCTATAAGTTATTAAAACTTGGTGACAAGGTTTTACCGGAATCACAAATGTATACAGAGCAAGAAGATTGGCGGAGCCCTGAAGCTATAAAAAAAGAATGGAAACTACTTGGGGCGCTGTATCAAGATGAAAAGCGCCAAGAGGCTGCGGCGGAAAAAGATTAAGGTCGCTGCACTGACATTTATCCCTTTGGGTGCAGATATTGATGCGCAACACAGATATTAAAATTTAATAAAGGCAAACTACATGAAATTATTTAAAACATACGCCGTTGTAATCATAGCATTGAGCGCTCCATCAGCGTATGGTATGAACTCTTTCAACACTCAAGCTATACCGGACGAGATGGACAGCATCCCAGCTGTGGCAAAAATTCCACAAAGACATTACCGCCTTGCGCGCCAATTTCCTCTTCATGCCCAGTCTATACGCACCGGCGTCAAATTCAGTGATGATGGCGAACTGGTTATCACTTGCGCTGGATATACAAATCTTGCCCAAGTATGGAATATAAAAACCGCATATCTTAAAGAAGTCGTTGCGGTTAAAAATTCCGAAGATCGCAGCAATGTTGTATACAATAAAGCCAAAACAAAATATATATATTGCGGGCTAGCAAACACATTAATAAAAAGTTGTGCTAATGAGGCTGTTCTTTATTCCTTGCCAGACGCGAGCAACACTGCTGCATTCAACTATGATGATTCTATGATTGCAACTATTTCACTCTCTTCAAACACGGTCAAAGTATGGTGTCTTGACAAAAGCGAAGAAAAAAAAGAATACCAAGAGCGCAATTTGTACGAACGCCTGCGCCATGAAATTTTGCATCCAACAAAAGCAAATGCTATAAAAAACATATTGCACCAGTCAAAATGAGACAGAATATTAAAAAATCCATAGAGATTTGTAGATTGTTTATCATTATTAAAAAGTTTATGGTAGTGGTGTCAATGTAGCGTACAGTAACGTATTTGTTGTATATTTATTTAAACAAGGAGTTTTTCTATGCGAACATTAAAATTATCTCTTTTTCCAACGTTGTTATTTCTTTCCTGCAATCAAGGACTTTGTATGAGTAAAGCGTTAGAAGAAGAAATCGTGAAGGATCACCAAGAAAACTACAGTTTGTTACCAGAAGATTCATATGTACGGGATTATTGTTCCAAGAATCCACTCACGTATCATTGTGACAATCTGAGTCGATTATTGTATAAAGCCGTTGAAATTGCCAAAGGCACAGCCAAGAGCAAGATGAAATATGGATATAATCCAATATTTAGAGAAGGATGGACCGTTACCTATCATACAGAAAATATATGCTCTAATCTTTCCCCACAAAAAAGAGCATTAGAGCATCAAAAAGTCCTCGAAGCTTTTTGTAAGATTAATCCTACTATTGAAAGTGATTGGAAAAAAGAGGAAGAACTTTATAGCCCAAACGGATCTGCAACAGGAACTCAATCGAAAAGCATAGAACACGAGTAATATTTGTACATAATAGTAAGACCCGATTGAAACTTTATGATTTCAATCGGGTCTTACTATTATGTACAACGTTAAAAAGCTTTTGTTACCTTTTACGTGCCAACTCCTGGATATTGTTTTCTTGGAAATAATCATGGAAGCATTTTGGCAATTTTGTATAATCTCGGTCCTTCAGTTGTTTGGTGAACTTAAGGCCGCTGTAGGTATTCCAAAATAAAACGGTTGGCTTTTGTTGATTTTTGCTTGGTAGTTTTTGAATGTCTTTTAATAAACCTGCAAATGCTTTTCCGGTATAAGTGCCTTCAAGTATAACTCCTTCTGATTCTTCTAAATCAGTTGCCGCTTCAACGCCTTCTTGTGTAAAAACACCATAATTAGGGCCGGTGGAATCAAGGTCAATCCTTAAATCTTCATCAGTGTATGACAATAAGGGAAAGGAATTGTCATTTTCATGTAAAAATTTATTGGTCTCATTAAAAAGTTTTTGAATGTTTTGTGCAAAACTTGGATCTTCATCAGGTTCTACGGCTATCGCAACTATTTGCGCATCGATGCCTGCAGCTTTGCAACCAAGCAAGATGCCTGCGGTTGTAGCACAACTACCGGTTGGCACATAAATATGTGTTGGCTTTGGAACCAAACCCTGTTTAATTTGTTGTGCAAGTTCAAACGCTGCATCAACAAAACCTAAAGTGCCATAAACGTTGGAACCGCCGGTTGGGGTAAGATAAGGAACTTGGCCATCTTTTTTGTAATGTTCCAACCAGACCGTTAATGCATTCAATGCACGAATATCATTATTAGGGCTATAGTGCAGCTCTGACCCATAATATTGATGCATCAATAAGTTATGCTGTACAACGTACGAAGGCGGTTGATGCTTGAGCATACAAATTGGTTGCAATCCTAATCTGCGCGCATGCACCGCACCTGCAACAGCATAGTTCGATCCTACGCATCCTGGAAACATTACTTTTTTTGCTCCCAGTGCTTTTGCTTGAGCAAGTAAAAATCCTAGTTTGCGTACTTTGTTGCCGCCATAAAGTGGCGCACCTTCTTCATCAACACCACCTGATACAGAATCGTTTTTCATATAGACCTGCATGCCATGCTTTTGGCTTATAGCATCAAGTTTTACTATGGGTGTTGGCAAGGAGCCCAAGGCGATATAGGGAACTTTTTTTTGCAGTGCTGGATACGCTGCAGAAAGGCTGTTGCCGTCAGAGCCTTCAAAGTCACTTTCATAACCAAACTCAGCGAGCTTGCCATTTAAGTCGGTAATCCAGTCACCATGCAATCCATCTAAACCAAAATGTTTATAAAGACTGAGCTCGAGTACTTTGTCTTTGAATGGTTGCGCAGCACCATCAAGATGTGCCATACCTTTTTTGATGAGCTCACTAGTGCATTGGCTTGCTACAAGTGGGCAGGCTAATGTTAATGCAAGCACGGTGTTTTTAAATTGGTTTTTAACAAAACTCATCGTAAATTCCTTTTCTTAATGTAACAATAAAGCTGACTGTGCAGAGTATACAGGAAGGTTGAGATATTTGTCTAATGGTTATGGAGCCTGGATTAGAATGCTATCTGTTTTTCCTGTGCCAATAAGGCGCGCGCTTCATCTTCACTGATCCAAGTTTCATGTTCTGCTAAATAATTAAGTTGTAGTGCCACCACGTCCTTCGGCAAATCGTCCGGCATATAATGAGCACCAAGGTAGTGGAACCCTTCGCACGGTATTGACCGCTTGCACATTGCATCAACAACCGATTCAACCCGTTTTAAGGCATCGTCAAAAAAAATAACCAGAGAGGGTTTCCATTCTATTTGCTCAAGAAATGCAGCGAGCAATGCACCTTTTGAGACACGATTTGTGCATAATATGCCATGGAAAAGTACGGCACCTTCTATCATTTTTGACGGATCTTTTTCATCGGGCAATCCTGCAAAAACCATATCAGGAAAATCTGCTGAACTAAAATCAATACCAATCTCTTTGAGTTTGTTGTAACGCCACTCAGGCAAGAAAGGGATGGTCCACTCTGAACCACTTTTTATCGCGGTTAATGCCAATACCTTTACGCCACGGGCTTGCAGCGAGCTAATCATTTGGGGAATGTTTGGCTCTATTAACACCGGTGTTTCTTGTGCTTTTCTGATGCTCATTAAATAACCTTTTGATTTGTCCGTTTTTTTCATAGCGGGTTTAAGGACCTGACGCAACCAGTCGCTATTTTTTTCTATATTTGTTGTCCGAAATTGGGTAGTTGGACTCACTATTAACGTGTCATCTACATCAAAAACAACGAGCGTGTTTTTGTCCGCGTTATTTAATACATCTGCGATCTGCGCGTATGAATCTATTGCTTTGATCGATTGAGTTTTAAAAAAGCAATTTTGGTTGAAATAGCTCATAGCTACAATAAGCGCAGCAGCAATAACCAAGGGAATGCGTCTGCGGGTGATTGTATTTTTCACGAGAATTCCTTATGTATTAAAGCAATTAAACGAATCGGTGATTCAGTGCCATCTTTTATTTTAATGGGAAGTGCCAGCACAAGGCTACCCATTGGTGGTAATGCACTTAAATTTGCCGCATTTTCAACAATGTATTTGCCAGCGTTTAAAAGCAGTGCATGCACTGGAAAGCCGTCTTCTGGTCTATCGGGTGAAAGCGTGTCAATACCAAGTCCTACAATCTGGCGCTCTAGGAGTAGCTGCGCTGCCTCACGCGCTACGCACGGAAAAACATGATTATTGCGGTACCGCTCTTGCTCACCCCAAAATTGCTCCCAACCAGTGCGTATCATAAAAAAACTGTGCGGCTGTATGGTGCCGTGTACTGATTCAAACATTTTAATATCAGCTACCGAAACTATATATCGTTCATGAACACGGTCAGATACGTCAAGCACAACGCATGGCGCAGCAAGATTTTGTAATGGAATTTGTTCAACTGTTTGACCATTTGGAATGCAATGCGCTGGTGCGTCAAGATGCGTGCCAATACCTGCATGCATCGCAATATGCTGCACGCGGAATTTAACCTCGGTGGTGCAAGCGTTGTAATCAAGTTCCATTGTCTGCTGAAACCCAACACTGCCATCCCATGATGGTGTGGTTGCATCGAGCGTGTGCGTAAGGTCTATAATGTTGTAGGGAAAAGTGTTCATGTTTGTGTAACTCCTATGCTCTCTATCATCTGTGCAAACTTAATAAAGTAATCCAAACTATCACTTGCATCTTCCTCTGCCCAACATGCGCTCATCTTTTATTAAGTTCCGCAAACCGTGGCTGCTCTTTGCCATCAATAATTACCGATTCAAAAAACATTTCTACTGGCCGCACCCAAAGAGATTCATTGCCAAATTCTTCACAATCGTACAGTGCTTTGTAAACAACCAGCGCTTCAAGTGTTTCCGAATGATGGCAAGTGCCAATTACTTGGTAGATCTTGCCACTGTAATGTTTATAAATGCCAGGTTTGACGGAAGATATCATTTGTTTTGCTCCTTGTTTATGTTTTAGCATTCATGGGGCTGCCAGCTATGATGGTAAACGTTTCCATATGGTTTGCGGTAGATGCAGAATTCAGATTATTAGTTTGAGTGTTTGTTTGTATGGTTTGCGCAGTGGGAGGTTTTTCAATCGCGGGAGTTTCGGGTGTTGCTGCATTGACTGGTGCAGTAGGATTTATGCTGGGTGTATTTTGAGCGGCTTCTGCGGTGGTAGATTCAGGGTTAGGGCAAGCCGCCTGACTCGGTAACACTGTCGGCATAAGAGGACTTACGCTGACACCATTTTTATTCCCATCAATCAATCGCTTATATGCCAATAAAAAGTCTTTACCGACTGCCGTGGATGCCATTGAAGAACCAACGTTTTCTAAAAGAATAACAAACACGAGTGGCTTATTTTCTTTATATCTAAAGTGCCCAACAAACCAACCATGCTCCATGTAGCGTGAACCCATTTCCCGCATTTTTAAATCAGATGTTTGTGCAGTACTGGTTTTTGCATAAATTTCTATATCTTTCACTTGGCTGACGCGGCGGCCGCTCCCGAGTGTTACTACTTTTTTCATGGATTGGCGTAAAAAGATGAGAGTCTCTTTTTTGATAGCAAGTGGTTCTTTTGCGATTTCTTCATCGAGAAGGATGCGCGGTTTGACCAAGTAGCCGGTGAAAATGCTGCCGATCATGCGTGCCACTTGAATTGGTGTAACCAATAAAAAGCTTTGCCCGATAGCTGCGGAAAGCGTTTCACCTTGCCACCACGGTTCTCCTTTGGTTTCTCGTTTCCATTTGCGCGTTGGCACTAGTCCATTTTTTTCTCCAAGAATAGCATTGGTTGGTGTGCCCAAGCCAAAGGTGTGAGCGTAGTGTGCAAGCAGGTCGATGTCTATTTCTTTACCTACTTCGAAGAACAATATATTGCATGATTGTGCAACTGCCTGCGATGTACTCAAGGGGCCATGTCCTTCTTTTTTATTACACCAACATTGTCGGTTGCCGTAGTTGGTATAGCCCCTGCAGGTGACGACTTGGTCGGTGGTGATCATGTTATGTTCAAGTGCAGCGCTAACGGTGATAAGTTTAAAAATAGAACCAGGAGGATAGCAGGCATTAAATGCTCGGTTTAAAAATGGCCTTTTTTCTTGAAGCTCTTGCCAGTTTTGCCCATCGATTGGTTTTAAAAACATGGTTGGATCAAAAGAAGGCCGGGAAACCACACCAAGAAGAGCGCCATCTTCAGGGTCCATAATTAAAATGGTGCCCGCTGTGTCGACCGGGAAAATTTTTTCTAAGATGGTTTGTATGCCAATGTCGATGGTTGTGTGGATATTGTCCCCAGCCAATGCTTGTTCAACTTCAACTTGGGCCATCTTTTTCCCGTATGAGTTGATAGTTTTATGCAGTGATCCGGATTGTCCTTTGAGGTTGTCTTCGAATAATTTTTCTAATCCCATTTTACCGATCATTTCAAGGTCGAGGCGTCCTAAATAACCAAGAACATGGCTTGCGTAGGAAGCATACGGGTAAAAGCGCTGAACATCGGTAGTAAGTTGTATGGTATTGTGGTTGGGGAACTGCTCTTCTATTTTGCTGAGTTGTTCAAAAGGAATGTCGTCTGCGATTAAAAAATTAGTGTGGCGCAGTTCAGCAACTCGAACTTTTGCGAGAAAATCTTCATCGGTATCAAGAGAGCGTTCTATTATTTTGGCAAGCGTTGTCACTATCTCTTGCAGTTCGAAGCTTTTTAAATTTTTCCCAGTCCCATGCCAATAAATGTTAGTCACGGGACGATTGGTGACAAGGTGTATTCCATTTTTGTCGAGGATGTTACCTCGAATAGAATGTGTTTTTTCTACGCGTAAAAAGTTTTTTTTGCTCCGCGTAAGAAACGCATCTCCCTCATAAATTTGCAAAAAAAGAAGGCGATAGCTGATAATTAAAAGCCCGGCGCAAAAGCCTACGGAAAGGAATGTTATTTTTGCTGGTAATGAACGAGAAAAACTTTCCACGTGCGCTTATGACTTTCTTGGTTTTATTATCCTTCTGAGTGGGTGTACAGTGTCGCACAGTCTGGCTAAATCTTCAAGCGAGACATGGGTGTATTTTTCTGTGCTGGAAAGGGTTTTATGACCAAGCAGTTCCTGTACAACGCGCAAGTCTGCTCCCTGGTTGAGCATGTGGGTTGCAAATGAATGGCGTATTTTGTGTGGTGTTATTGGTCGTTCGACTTTTAAAAATGTTCTAAACATTTCAATAACACGCTGTACTGTTCTGCTAGTCAGCGCGTTGCCTAGATGGTTAATAAAAAGGTGTTCTTCTGCATTGTTCGGGTTGGGGCGCTCTTTTTCAAAATATTCTGCCAACTTACTATGGGCCTTACTACCAAAGAGCACCATGCGTTCTTTGTTACCTTTACCCAAGATACGAATACTTTTGCTCGTCATATCAATATCTTTAACACGAATACCCGTGAGTTCGGAGCAACGAACTCCAGTGGCATAAAAAAGTTCAAGAATTGCTTTGTCGCGAACGGGAGTTTTGGAAGGAAGGTCTTCGTCCTTGACGTCATCAAGCAGATGGAATATTTCTTCAATGCTCAAAAATACGGGGAGCTTTTTTTCAAGACGAGGTCGAACCAGTTTCAAATTGAGCTTTATGCCTTGTGTTTTTAAGTAGCGCTCAAAAGATTTAAACGTTGAAAATTTACGGGCAATAGAACTTTTGTCTATTTTTTTGTAGAACAAGCTCACTAGGTAGCGTTCTATAATTTGCCTGAAGGGTAACTGGTGTTGTTCATCTTCGCTCAATGAGCCCCAAAAATGCAGGAACTGTTTGAGGTCCCCTTCATACGCGCGTAGCGTATTGAGCGCGAGGTTTTTTTCTACCTCAAGGTAGAGGATGAATTCTTCCTGCTTTTTTTTAAATTCTTGCAACTTCATGGTTACAGTCCTTCGATACGCTATCGCTACTTAGGAGTAAACCCAAGGTGCAGCGGGTTTATAATTATTCAAATCCATATTCTTTGCATCGCCGGTTAACTGACGATCTGTTGACCCCAAGGAAAGTCGCTATCTGATTCTGGTTTTTAAATTTTTCCCATAATGCGTGCATAAGGTGTTGATCACGGAGTGTTTTTTTACCTAATTGTGCGGCGGCTATAAGTTTGGGGTCACTCATCTCATAGGATGGATCGAATTGAGTTTCATGGTAAATGGTATGTTTTTTAGATTTTTTAGTAACGATTTCATCAATGCGCGCCTTAAGGTTATGGAGGCTAATCGGCCGTTTGCCAGTAAGTTTACTTTTTTCTTTATCAGTCAGCGCTAGCAGATGGTCTAAATTATTTTTTTCGAGCATTTGTTGGGTAAAGCCTTCTGCTAATGTGCAGAGTTCTTGCTCAGAAAGGGTCTCTAATGACGGCATAGAAATTGCCGTTTGGTTGAGCTCATTAAACAGTTCTTTTGAAAATGCATCGGCATTTACTAGTTTTTGTAGATCTTTTTGGGATGAGCAGATGATGCGTACCGTACTTTGTATTTTATGGTCGCTTTTAAAAACTTGGTAAAAACCATATTTAATAAAATCTGCAAGGGAGCGCTGTAACTCAAAGTCTAGTAGCTCGATATTACGAATAAAGAGCGTACCGGTACCGTTAAGTTGGGCAAGAAGTGGTATTGCGTGCTCCGTTTGTCCGAGTAAAGGGTTAATGCCAAACAATTGTGTGGCAATGCTTGTTGTTTGCATATTAACAGTAAGGTGCAGGGTGTGCAGTTGTTCTTTTAGGCTAATATGGTGCAAAATTTCAACCGTTGGCAGCAGGTCTTCTTCCGGCATATGGAGTAAAATTGCTTTTTCACTTAAGGCTATTTTAAGAAGATCAATCTTGAAGTTAAGCAGCAGCTCTCCCGTCCCAGGAATGAGCTGGTTGATTAATTGTCCCGATTTAGTGGTTTCCAAATAAAGTAGATAGTCCCACTGTGTTGGGTCATTGAGTAGCTCTATTTTGCGTGCCATAATGTCAGAAATTTCCGGGCGATAGACCATGATAATAGTATTGTTTTGTTCTAAATTGGGAACGCCGAACAGGACTAATTTTTGACCATTAGCGTCGGTGGTCATGCTCGTTTGTGGGGATTTATAGGTGGAAACTTGTGTGGCAATTTGTTTGATAGTTTTTGTGATATGGTGCCCGTCATGGGTATTGATGTTGATCGGCAACAAATCCTTAGCGATCTGATTGCCAAAAATAAATCGTTTATTTTTGTAAAAAATAATACCAATCTCCTTTTGCCCAGAGGTGCGCAAGAATGATTTGATACTTTCTTTGTACTGGTTAATTTCTTGATATTTACGATGGAGCTCTTCCTTGAGGTCTTTTTCTTGGTGGATAAGCTCTTGTAAATTCATGTGCTGTAATAGGTTGATAATGCTGCCAAGGTAGCGAGCAAACACGAGCATTTCATCCCGCTCTACATTGCCATAGAATTCATGTTCACCATTACGGCTGTCTACAATGATATAACCGATTATTTTTTGATCTTCGTAGATTGGTAAAAAAACAGCAGCATTGATGGCATTTAAAAATGTAAGCAGCGATGTTCGGGTTGGGTCATTAGCATAAAAATTGCTGAATTCAATTTCATCATAGATTAAGATTTTCTTTTTTTTTATGTATTGCGTGATGAGCTCGCTATTGAGTGTTAAAAAGCTTTCCACGAGTGATTCTGTTTTATGCATGCTCAACGTGGTTGAAGTCGCTGATGTCGCTTTGCTGTCAGCACGTACAAAAAAGCGTGTGTTTTGGAGCGGCACATCAAAAGCATCCTTAAAAAAAGTTTGGGTAAGTTGCTCGAGTTCATGGAAATTTGTTGCGTGGCTGAGTTGCTCAAGCAGTTCTTTAAAGTTATTAACAAAGTTTGTTTTATGGGTGGATTGCACATGCTTGCCAATATTTAAAAAACGTAACCCCATAATTTTTCTGATGCAATAGCTAATGGCGATGGTGATAAATATGGTGTACAGTGCGACAACGGTATAAAGGTAACCGGTGAGAAGACCAGGGAATGCAAATTGTGTTGCATGCAGTGCTTCAGCTGCAACGTAGGGGCACATAAAATAAAGTATAACAATTTTAATTTGTTTCCTGAGTATGATAGGTAAGTTGCTGGTAAAAAGTTGGCGCAACGTAAATATGAGTGTTGGGAGTATGAGTACAATGGATAAATAAAATACCGTAATCCCCATCATTTTCATTTCCAGTGGCGCAGCTGTGCTGCTTGGGCTCAGCAGTGCATTATAACGGGTAAGGGCATTGGTGATGCCTGCGGAAAAAAAGGCGTTTTCTATAAAATAGAAAGAGAGAGTGCCACTTATAAAGCACGATATTTTATGGATTGGTCGTAGGGTGAAATTTTTTTGCGTTAAACTTTCCATAAACAAAACCAGTGATTGGTATTGAATAATGAAAAATCCCCATGCTATGCGCACAAAGAATAAAGAAAATTCACGTGGTATCGGTAGTATGTGTAATTTACGAATTAATTTAATGATCCATGCAAAATCCCCAAACATTGATCCAATTAATACGCAGAGCAAAAATATCCATGGTTTGTTGATCGTTAAAGAACGTAGTCCGTGCGGCACCAAAAGGGTAAGAAGATATATTTTAACCGCGAAAGAAATGAGGATAATGGTTAACAGAAAAGGAGGGTTATCAATTGCCTGATGTAGGGCTATTAACAAATTTGTAATCACGTATTGATCTTGGTTTATGCATTGCTATACTATTACCACCGTTATAGTAATACCAGTAAATCTTACATATGTTAAGGAGGAAGACATGACAATTTTCAAAAAGCTTCTAGCCGCGTCGTGTAGTTCAGTCAAAAAAGCAGCGCTTCATCCACCAATAACACCAAAATCGCGACCAATAAGTCGTTAAGTAACGCCTTATTAAGTTTTTTCTTATTCGAGGTTGTATTCTTTGCAGCGTCGATTAACCGATGACCGGTTGACACCGAGGAATGTTGAAATTTTTGCTTGGCTTTTGAATTTGTTCCAAAGCATGGTCATTGTTTTAGAATCACGCAGAGCCTGCTTACCAAGTCGAGCAGCTTCCACTAATTGTGGGTCAGAAAGCTGGTAGGCAGGATCGAATTTCGTTTCATGATAAATCTGATTTTTTTTAGATTTTCGCATGAGCATCGATTGCACTTTATCCTTGAGCTCTTGTAAGCTCACCGGGCGATGAAGTGCTAATTTGTTCCGTTCCGGATCAGAAAGTGTTAATAAGTTTTTGAGATCATCAGTTTCTAAAGCTTGTTCTATAAAACCATCAGCGAGCCTATTAAGCTCTTCTTCCGGCAGCGTGAGCAGCGATGGCATGCTCAGAGTCATCGCATTCAATTCATTGTACAGCTCTGCACTGAATGTTCCTTCATGAACCAAGGTTTGTAGGTTTTGGGTTGTTGAACAAATTATGCGTACTTGGCTTGCGATACGTTGATCACTTTTGAACATACGATATAAGCCATATCTGATGAACTCAGCAAGGTATCCTTGCGTTTCTAAATCGAGAAAGTGAATATTTTGGATAAACAGCGTGCCGGTTTTGTTCAGATGCTCCAGGAGTGGCTTTTCTGGTTGTTGCATGCCAAAAAGTGGATTGATACCAAAAAGTTTTATTGCGGTGTCGCTGTTGCGCGATGGGGCATGGAGTTTGAGTATGTGTAAGTTTTGTCGCAAATTGATGTGGTGCAAAATTTCCACGGTCGACATCAAATCTTCTTCAGGCATATCAAGCAAAATTGCTTTTTTATTGAGCGCCGTTTTAAGCAGGGTTACCTTAAAATTAAGGAGTGTTTCTCCCGAGCCGGGAATGAGCTGATTAACCAGTTTCCCCGATTCAGTAGTTTCCAAATAAAGGAGGTAGTCCCACTCGGTAGGGTCCTTTAACAGATTGATCTGTTGCTTGATGATGTCTGATATTTCTGGATAACAGATGGTAATAATAACATTATTTTGTTCCAAATTAGGCACACCCGAAAGAATAATCGTGTCACCATGTTTGTCTTTTGCAAAGCTCGAGTAGGGCGCTTTATAATCTTGTACTTGGCGGGCCACGGTTTTTAGTTCTTTGGTAAGAGGGTGGCCTTGTTGAGCATTGATATTAATGTGAATCAGTTCTTTAGCGGCTTTATTACCAAAAACAAACTGGCGATTTTTATAAAATAGTATGCCAATTTCTTTTTGCTTACTCGTGCGTAAAAAAGAGCGGATGCTTTCTTTGTATTGATTAATTTCTTGGTGTTTGTGGTAAAGCTCGTCTTTTAATTGTTTTTCTTGTTGTATGAGGGCTTTTAAATTTCTACTTTGTAAAAGGTTGATGATATTGCCGAGATAGCTGGCAAAAACGAGCATTTCATCATGTTCTACATTGCCATACAGATTTTTTGGCCGGGCATCGCGTTCAACAATGATATAGGCGACCATGTTGTTTTTATCATAGATTGGTACAAAAATGTCTGCATTAATGGTATCTAAAAAGCGTAGCAATATCTCATTGGATGTATTTTTGTCGTAAAAGTTGTTAAAAGCGATCTCGTCATAGATCAGAATTTTCAGGTCTTGAATGCGCTCACACACTACATTGTCATGGGTGGTCAAAAATGCTTCAACGAGCGTAGTCGGCTTGGTATCCACGTAAGCATTATTTGCCTGTCCGCTATAGCCTTGCGCCACAGTTGGTTGAGTCTTTCTTAGGTAAAGCTTGGTTTTATTAAGTGGTATGCCAAATGCTTCTTTAAAGAGTGTTTGTGTGATGTGTCGCAATTCGGAGGTGCTTGTGGTGTGGCTCAATTGCTCCAAAACATCCTTGAATCCATCAATAAAACTAAAACGGGCAGTTGATTCTACGTGGCCTTTTAAATTCAAAAAGCGCAGCGCAATAATTTTACGTGCGCAGTAATATAAGGCGCACGTCATTAAGATGGTACAGATACATTCAGCTGAATAGCTGTGAGTGGTCCAGCTTGGACTTATGGCGAGCGGAAACATTTGAATGAGGTCAAAGAACCAGGTGGGGATAACCAGAAGGAGGATCAACCAATTGATTTGTTCTTTTATGATGCGAGGGACCAGTTTTTTGCGTAAATTCCAGAGTGTTACTAAAATGCCCAGAGGTATTAATAGGCACAAAAGATAGATGTTTTCTATGATTCTAACGTCAAATTCTAGGGCTGGTCGTAAATTGGTATGGGGGCAATCGAAATTGAAAAAGGCGAGCCCAATACTAAAAAAACAGAATGCGCTGCTGACGAAAATGAAAAATTTTTGACGAAGATTGAAATGAGGTGATTCTGAGGTAAGGTTTTCTATAAACAGGGCGAGTGCCTGGTATTGGATAGCAAAGAATCCCCAGGTGATGCGTAGCCAAAAAAGGTAAGGGCGGTAGTCCATGGTATGAAAAAAAGTAGTACCAATAAGTTTGTAGATCCATACCGAATCGGACATCATAGAGCTTATGAGAACGAGAATTAACAAAAACCATGATTTTCTTGCAGCGGTACTTTTAAAACCATGTATGAGCAATTTACTCAAAATATAAGTTTTGAGCGCAAAAGAGATTATGTTTATTCCTAGAAAGAAAGGAACATTATTAAACAGTGAATCTAGATACAAGATAATCATGGTTTAACGTTGATCTCATTAAGGGTAATCAGTATACTATTGCAAGTCTTTTGAGTTGTTTGTTTCTACACGTATTAATAGAGGAGTTCATTATGCTCAGGTTGTTTGAATTGTTGAGTAAGTGTCCTAAGCTGGTTCTCTTGGTGTTAACCGCGGTTCTTTTTGATGGTCCTCCAGGAAACTAACTTATTTTATTGGTAGTTTATACTTAATAACCTATCAAAAAAGAAGGGTTTCAACAAATGAAAATCAGTTTGTGGACTGCTTGAATTAATGGAGATTCGCTTTGAAGTACGCCGGGCTTGAGCAAAAAATTCGTGCAGAGAAGGTCATCGAGACCTTACGCCGCGCGACTAAAAATATGGTCAAGCCCGCTTGCACACAGATTATTGACCAATTTGGTCGAGACCCATTCCTTGTCCTCATAAGCTGCCTCCTTTCCTTGCGGACAAAAGACACCGTTTCGCTGCCAGCCTCAATTAGGCTTTTCAAATACGCAAAAACTCCGACAGAGATGCTTTTATTGCCGGCACCACAGATTGCGGAAATAATTTACCCAGTTGGTTTCTATCGCCGCAAGGCGGTCAATATTCATGAAGTCTGCAACACGCTGCTCGACCAATTTGGCGGTAAGGTTCCGAGCTCCGAGCAGGAGCTGCTTACTATCAAAGGAGTAGGCCGTAAAACGGCGAACCTAGTACTTGGAGAAGGATTTGGCATTCCCTCATTGTGCGTTGATACACATGTTCATCGTATTTCTAATCGGTTAGGTTTTGTGGCCACCACAACCCCAGAGGAAACTGAGCTTGCCTTGCAGCGACTCCTGCCCAAAGAGTATTGGGTAGAATATAATCGGCTGCTCGTGATGTGGGGCCAAAATATTTGCGTGCCTATTTCACCGTTTTGCTCACGATGTCCTATTTCAGACTTGTGCCCAAAAGTTGGGGTTACGCAGCGCAGGTGAAATAGATAAAATTCTGTAAATGCGTGCTCGAGCAGCGTTATCGAAACGAGAGACGAAGAAAAGGGCTCGCACACAGTGCAGTGTGCGAGCCCTTTTGTGTTGATGAAGCCTTTAATCATATATTTATGCAGCAGTGGGTTGATAACGCGGTTTGACATGTTTTTTGGTTTTCTTTTTCACTCTATTTTTAGTTGTTGCAGGAGCGTTATTCTGCTTGGTGTTCACAGTTAGAGGCTGTACTTTGCGACAGTTGGCAAGGCATTGAGCATTATTATTGCATGTTGCCGCGCATGCATCAGCTGCCAGGGCCGATTGTAGCGCGTTACCTGACGCATCTTTCAGGCCAAGACCGGTTGCTTCATTGAGAGAGCCTTGCACGGTTTCTATTTTGGTGATGCCACCCATGGTAACCATGGTACTCACGGTGTATGGTTTTCCTCCATTGAGCAGGCCATTTCCGTTGAGCATAGCGGCTATTTTTGAGGCTTTTTTAGGATTGCTTACTTCAATAAATCCGCCTCCGTCTACTCTAAAAACTCCGAGCTTCCATCTTTCTGGTCTATTTTGTGTAGTGCCATACGCCACTGCTACATCAGCTTCTCCACGGTATGTTTGTTGTACGTCAGGATCATTAGTGCTTACGAGCACAACAAGGTTTTTCCCCATTATGAGATCCTTTTGATTATTGGTCGTATCCAAAATTAAATAATATCCGCGTCCGGTTGTTTGGTCTTGCAGTGTTGCTATATCAGATTGTGATTGTAGGACAATATTAAACCCGACTGGTTGAGGCACCTTTGTTTGATCATCTGCTTGAACCTCTGTTTTGCGGATCATTAGAACCGCCGTCAGTATTAATGCCCCGACGGTTATCATCATTTTTTTCTTCATAAACAACCCCTCCGACCTGGTTAATAGAATAACAACACCCTCTTACTCAATTACAATATTACTAATTGCATAACTCGAAAGTCAATGGTTTGAATAAAGAATTAGGGGAAGGCGGTTTGCTGAAGGAGCGGGAGGGGCTTATGGCACGTGCAAATGGGTCCACTTTGAATTATTCAAAATGGACCCATTTTTATGAAATTTTACTGATTCCTGGAGAGTAGATTTGGTTCGGTAGTTTTTAATTTACTGGCTTTCTTGTGTTACCTTGGCAAGCAAAGTCTCATGGCTGAGGCCAAACTCTTGTTTGCCGTTCAAATAACGCAAGGTTACGGTATTATTATCAAGTTCTTTTTGCCCTAAAACAACCATCCAAGGGATGTTTTGTAGCTGGGCAGATTTAATTTGAGACGATATTTGCTCAGATGTTTCGTCCATCTCTACCCGGACCCCAGCAGTTTGTAGTTGTTCAGTTACTGTCTTTGCATACTCTTTTTGTGCGTCAGTGATGGTGAGTACTCTGATCTGTACGGGAGCCAACCAGAAAGGGAGCTTGCCTTTGTAATGCTCAAGCAGGATAGCAAAGAACCGCTCAAAAGATCCGTAAATGGCGCGGTGGATCATAACCGGCCGTTCTTTTTGGCCACTTGGAGCAATATAGCTTAAATCAAAGTTTTCTGGCATAAAAAAGTCTGCTTGGATAGTGCCACATTGCCATTTCCTGCCCATTGAATCTTGTATGCCAAATTCAATTTTTGGTCCATAAAAGGCGCCTTCGCCTTCGTAGAGTTCGTAGGTAATGCCAGCAGTTTCCAGCGCGCCAGTGAGGGCGTTGGTTGCTTTTTCCCACAGTTCATCACTGCCAATCGAATTTGCAGGGCGGGTGGAAACACCAACATGAATCGCATCGAAGTTGTATTTTTTTAAGACCATATGGGTCATCTGAATGGTGGCAAGTATTTCTGCTTCCATTTGTTCTGGTGTGCAGTAAATATGTGCATCGTCAATGGTGAATGCGCGTGCGCGGAAAAGACCATGCAACACGCCAGAAAGTTCATAGCGGTGCACTAGCCCAAATTCTGCAAGCCGCATGGGTAGTTCTCGATAAGAATGGGGCCGTTCCTTGTAAACAATAATGGAACCGGGGCAGTTCATGGGGCGCACTGCATAAATATCATCTTGCTCAACCTGGCAGAAATACATTTTATCTTTGTAGTGCGCATAGTGGCCTGACTGTTTCCACAATGAGTCACTGAGCATGATCGGCGTTTGCAGTTGTTGATAATTATTTTTGGTTAAAATGCCGCGTAAATATTCGCGCATTACCTGCAAAACTGCGGATCCTTTTGGATGGAAGAAAGGGAATCCGACACCTTCTTCATGGAAGGAAAACAGGTCAAGATGTTTGCCCAGTCTGCGATGGTCGTACTGCAAGGCATCTTCATGTTGTTGTTTATGAGCTTGCAAATCCTGTGCAGTAAAAAATGCGGTTCCCGCAATGCGTTGCAGTGCTTGGTTGGCTTTGTCGGCACGCCAGTAAGAACCAGAAATTGTTTCAAGGCTGAAATGTTGGATGAGGCCGGTTGAATCAACATGGCCACCGCGGCATAGGTCAAAAAAATCCCCTTGGCGGGCAATGCCCACGGTTTCACCAGGAATTTCATTAATAAGCTCAAGTTTGAAGGGATTATTTTTATAGAGCTCCCGCGCTTTGTCTTTGGGCATTTGTTCATGAGTAAGGGGTAGGTCACGTTTGGCTATTTCCCGCATGCGCGCTTCAATAAGAGGCAAGTCTTCTTCTTTAAAATTTTTTGCCGGAAGAAAATCATAAAAAAAACCGGTTTTGGTGGCCGGGCCGATGGTCAATTGTGTATTAGGATAAAGTTCTACTATCGCGTGTGCAAGAAGATGTGCTGCGGAGTGGCGCAACACGGAAAGATCATTTGATTTACTCATGCGTATATCCTTATAAATAATTAGCAAAGTGTTCGTTGGTCAGTATAGCAGGCTAGTAGCAAAATGTATCATCGCTTGCATATAAATCAGCGAAAACAATGTGCCTTTTATGGAGATAATCATTCAGTTAATGTTGTCTGGACCGGCAAAAGCATGGATATTGGCGAAAGAGCATTGTGCCTGCGGAATTCGTGTGTTAACCTCACATTAGGCCGTATATCTTACACCTAAAAAAAGGATGAGAAGCTATGTCGAAGCAAAAAATTTATCTTCTTGATACTAACGTCTTACTCCATAATCCCCGATCAATTTTTAGTTTTGAGAATGTGTTAATTGTCATTCCGGCAATTGCACTTGAACAGTTAGACCAATTCAAGCGGGAAGCTACGGAACGAGGACGCAGTAGTCGGGAAGTGATTCGCTATCTCGATGAATTACGCCAAAAAGGCTCTTTGGGCGAAGGTATTAAGCTTGATAATGGTAGCGTGCTCAAGGTAGTGTTTTACAAGCCATGCGCTGTTAAGATGCCATTCGACACGCGTATCGAAGACAATGAAATTTTGTCTATTGCGATGTGCCTGAAGGAGGAAGGGAATGATGTTGAGTTTATTTCAAAAGATCTCAATGCTCGCGTTAAAGCTGATATTCTCGGTATTCCTACGCAAGATTATTTAAAGGACTATGTCAGTCAGGACGAATTTTATAAAGGTTGGCTGACCTTACAAGTGCCTTCTGTAGAACTCAAAAAAAATATTCCTAACGCGTTACAAGATTTGGTTTCCGCTGGAAAGTTGTCCGTTAATGAATTTATTTTAGTTGAAAGTCAGCATAATCCCTTCAATTACCGTATATTCCGGTATCTTGGCGGCACAAGATTCAAGCCTGTGGAAAATCCAAGTTTGCAATGGCCGATTCATCCGCGTAATGCGCAACAACTTATGGCGCTTGATTTACTTCTTGACGATGAGATTCAGTTGGTCAGCCTCTTGGGACCGGCGGGTACCGGTAAAACATTTATTACGTTAGTTGCAGGGCTTCATAAAGTTTTGGTTGAAAATGTTTATAAAAAGATGCTTTTAGCGCGCCCTATTGTTCCATTGGGTAAAGATGTTGGGTATTTGCCTGGTACGCTTCAAGAGAAATTATATTCCTGGATGTTGCCAGTCTATGACAATATGGAGCTCATTATGCATTCTTCGGGGCTCGACAAGCAGTATCAGGGGCATGATCCTTCGAGTCCGTTTGGCTCCCCTCACGATGAGCGAGATAGGGGGCAGGATGGGCATTATGGTTCGCGCTATCAAGAAAAGCGTGGTGGTAGCGGTCCACAAAAAAGGCGTGGCGGCGACGCACGTGACCGGCGGTCGTACGAGCGGTCTGAACGGTTTCATGAAAGGCAAAATCATGGTAGCTCGGGAACACACTCGCTTGATGAGTTGGTCAGGCGTGACAAAATTAGCCTCGAGGCAATAACCTATATGCGTGGCCGGTCGATACCCTATCAATTCATTTTCATTGATGAGGTTCAAAATTTGACCCCTCACGAGGTTAAGACTCTGGTGAGCCGGGTTGGCGAGGGCAGTAAAATAGTTATTGCAGGGGATCCGTATCAAATAGATTCGCCGTATTTGGATTTTAGCAGTAATGGTTTAGTCATTACCGGTGAAAAATTCAAAGGGCAACCGCTGTTTGGTACTGTTTACATGGAAAAGAGCGAGCGTAGCGCGTTGAGTCAATTGGCGTCCGACTTGCTGTAAACAGGTGTATATTATTTTTGGTGTAATAGAAAGCGGCCACTCATGTAATCATGGGTGGCCGCTTTTTGATAATCTGGTTTTGATGTGGACAGCTTATTTTCTATATGATATTTCTGTCGTGGCGTCCTGCGCATTAAAAAAAGTTGTGCTGTAGTTTGCGATTGCCGTTGGTTCATGCGGTGATGTGGTGAAGATATTGATATGAACGCTATTGGTGGAGTTGTAAAAGTCGATGTTAATGCGTCCACGTGGATCAATTACTTGTGTTACCGAATAGCCACCTCTGTCAATATGGGTAAGCTGTGGCGCATCATGTTGTGTTACGTTGATGAGCGTGCGGATATTTTTTAGGTATTCTTTTATGCAGGCAGCATCACGGATTTTGCTCGGGTTACAATTTTCTAAAGTAATGAATGAGTCCATTCTTCGTGTATCATACGATTCAAATTCTGTGCAGATTTTTTTATAGCTGGCCATGGTCCCTATTGCTGCAGCTGCGTGCGCGGTACGTTGGCAGGTTGGTTGATAGCTGCTTGTGGTTTGCGTGGCGCTGTCCATATTTACGGTACGGTTACCTGTTGTTTGACAGTGAGTTGCTATTTTTTTATTGGTAGCTTTACGTGCTGCGTTGGCGGTACCATGTGCTGCGTAGACTACAAAAATAATACTCAGTGCGGTTAAAATATAGTTTTTCATGTGATACCTCCTTTTTATTTAAAACTAGCTACGATTCTTGCTATTGTATTCAACGCAATACCAATACATAAGGCAGTAATTATACCATTTTTATCAGTATCTAAGCCTGTCAAAAATTTTGCGAACAATAAACAGATACCAAAGCCGCATACATAGGTAATTATGTGTGGAAAATAGCTTTTTATGGTTGAAATATAGTTTTTCATGTGATTCCCCTAAAAATGTTCCTAATAGACTTGAATTGCTATCGTGTAAGTGGGCTACAGGAAAGTAATCGTTTGGCGATATTCCACGAGGCCTTAACTACATTATACCGGGTTAATTGTTGGACCGCAAAGGCCCTACAGGTGAGCTTATATTTGCAGCACGCCGGTCCTAGTAGGGGGCGGAGTCCAGTGATGAGGAAAATAAAGAGCTTGTTAATTACTTTGCACATGAAGCATTCATTTCAAGCTTTTTTGCCCGTTCCTGGGCACCAAGCAGTAAAATCTTAAGTTGCTCAAAGGGCAATGCTACACCGCTTTTTTTCACAAATACGACCGTGTCATAATCTTGTTCGGTCATTTTCTCTTCGTAAAACAGGGATCTGAACCGACGCCGCATCAGGTTGCGTTGAGGGGCATTGCCTATGCGGCGCGGTGTAACAATCAATATTCGAGCGTGCGGTTTGGTCTTGGGCGCCATGAGTATGGTCACACCTGGGTCTCGCACAACAAGTTTTGCTGTTTTAAAAAGGCAATCGACTTCTTTAGGGGAAAAACTACTGATCCAGGGCATTGATGTTAAATTTCCCTTAAAAGAGGCATTTTAAGCCTGGACTGCTAGTCTTTTTCTGCCTTGGGCACGACGACGGTTGATGATCTTGCGACCAGCACGTGTTGCCATACGAGCTCTGAATCCGTGTTTTCTGTTACGTTTAAGGCGACTTTTTCTAAAAAAGGTAACTGACATAGTATTTCCTAGGTAGGTTAGGCTGAATTACAATAATATTGTTTATTATAGGGATAAATTACGCTTTTTTCAAATCTTTATACCCTCTATCATTCTGCTGTGCCCTTCGACCGTGCTGTGCCCTTCAAAGCCGTTAGGCGTAGTAGGGTCCGCTATTTTGGTTTTGGGACTCTTTGATTCTCTCAAATGAAGTGCATGGCCATCAAGATTAATACATTCTGCCCATTTCTTCAAAAAAATTACTTCCCCCAAATTTATTTTTAGGTGTGACACATGCCTGTTTTTCATTAGAAATAAAAATTTATGCAAAAACTCTTGATTTTCATTGTGAAATTTTATTATGATGGCAATGAGGATATAGAGCGGGGTTGATTTTTGTTACTGTGTGGGTGGCAAATCGGCCAGGCAGGTTGTTAAACTTTAAAAAGGTGTTTCTATGAAAAAGATAGTATCAAGCCTTCACATAGTAGGGTTGCCAGGATTACTGGCGGTTGTGGTCCTTGGTGGTCATTGTTTTGTTCAGGGGGCACAGATGGAAGCCAAGGAGCAGCAAAATCAATTAAATCAGCAGCTTATACAGGCGGCAGAAAATGGAGACCGTAGGGGAGTTCAGAATGCTCTTGCCCATGGAGCAGATGTTAATGCAAAAGAACGGGATGGCAATGGCACTACAGGACTTATGAAGGCAGTGGCTAACGGGCGAATAGAAATTGTTCGTGTTTTGTTGGCAGATCCGAAAATTAAATTGAATATAACGTCGAAGAGGGGTCTACCAGCACTTGCTTTTGCAATTCTTGATTATGGCGACGATAAAATGGCTGCTAGGCAGGAGATTGCCAGATTATTGCATAAAGCAGGGGCTTTAGATCCAAGGGTTCATTTTGCAGACAGTCTAAAGGGGAAAAGTCTAGTGGCGGAAGAAAGCAGGTATGGGCAAGAGGAAGCTGCTGAGCAATCTGTGCAGGGAGCTGAGATGAGAGTCGATGAGCAGAATCAATTAAATGAGCAGCTTTTGCAAGCGGTAGAGTGTGGAGATCTTGCAGGAGTTAATGATGCCCTTGCCCATGGAGCAGATGTTAATGCAAAAGGACGGTATGGCACTACAGGACTTATGATGGCAGTGGCTAACGGGCGAATAGAAATTGTTCGTGCTTTGTTGGCAGATCCGAAAATTAAATTGGATATAACGTCGAAGAGAGGTCTACCAGCACTTGCTTTTGCAATTCTTGATTATGGCGACTATAAAATGGCTGTTAGGCAGGAGATTGCCAGATTATTACATAAAGCAGGGGCTTTAGATCCAAGGGTTCATTTTGCTGACAGTCTAAAGGGGAAAAGGTTAGTGGCGGAAGAAAACAGGTATGGGCAAGAGGAAGCTGCTGAGCAATCCATATTTGAACCGTTGCCAGAAGGGAATTATTATGAGTTGCTTGGTGTTTCTACTAAGGCGCTCCCAGCAGAAATAAAAAAGGCTTACCGTAAATTAGCTTTGAAATATCATCCAGATAAAAATCCGAACGACGCAGAAGCTGCAGTGATTGAATTTGCCAAACTTGTGAAAGCATACGATGTGCTTTCTGATGTTGCTAAACGACAAAGGTATGATTGGATTAATAAGATTAGATAGTAGTAGGCAGAGAATTCAATTGGAATTCGCGCTTTAGAATGTAAATGCAAAAGAGGGAGCAATGATGCTCCCTCAGATTTTTTTGAGTTCACTTATAAACAAGGTCATTGTCACGGCACCATTCAATTGCCTTTTCCTTCAATTTCTCACGTTGGAATGCGTACCACTGGGTGTCAATGCCATACTCTTGAACTGTGTTTTTGAATCGCCTAAAGGCACCTTTGCCTTCAATAGCCATGGTAAGGATTTTTTGCATTTTTGGGGCCTGTAAAGAAACAAATTCTTCCATGATCTCGTATTCATTCAACTCATATTGCGAGGGGAGGGGGATATAGTTATCAGAATCCTCAATCTCCTCGCGCATTTCATATTCTTCCATTCCCTCTATCAAGGGGAAAATATCCCCTGTCTCACAATTCAGATAATAAGGAATATCATGCGACTGCATGGTAAATGCATCAACCAGTTTGGCTAGGTCGACTGGAGTTCCTGCATTTTTTATTTCTTCATTTTTTTTCATACCGGAGTCCTTCTATAGTAAAAGTCTTTAATTTGCGCACAAATCTAAAAGGTCGTCCCTCGATATAATTCTTTGTCCTTCGCTACGATTTTCTTCGAAAATCACTCAGGACCTCAGAATCACTCGGGATGCATCGGAAAGAGAAAATGTTAGCACTCCCAGATTGATGCATCCCGAGTGATTTTTGAAGTTTCTGAAAAAATTAGCCTGCCCTTCGAAGCTGGCCTATGCAATAGGCGCGTAGTAGGGTATCGAGGGACGCGCCGAATACAAAACTTTATAAAATCTTATGTAAATATCGTTCAGCCTCCAGCGCAGCCATGCAGCCGGTGCCGGCGGAGGCGATAGCCTGACGGTACTTAAAGTCGGCAACGTCGCCAGCAACAAACACGCCAGGGACAGAAGTCAGGACCGAATCGGTTTTTTCTATGTAGCCATAGTTATTGAGCTTCAATTGCCCTTGAAATGGTGCGCTATTAGGGGTAAGCCCAATGGCGATAAATACGGCACCAGTTTCCACTTTTTCTTGAGTGCCAGTCTTTTGGTTGGTGATGGTAGCATGCGTAACATGGCTGCCATCGCCTTCAATTAAAGAGACGCTGCTGTTGTAGATAATTTTAATGCGTGGGTCAGCAAGCACTCGTTGTTGCAGTGGATAGGAGGCAGTTAGTTTATCCAAGATATGAACCAACGTAATTTTATCGGTAAATTTGGTCATAAACGACGCATCTTCCATGGCAGTGTCACCACCACCGACAATAATAACTTGCTTGCCTGGATAAAAAGCACCATCGCATACGGCGCAAGTGGTAACCCCTTTGCCCCAGTACTCACTTTCCCCTGGCACGTTAAGCCGTCTTGGGGTGGAACCGGTTGCTATAATCAGCGCATGCGTTTTTATTTCCTGATTTTTATTGGTTGTCAGGGTGAAGGGTTTTGTGCTCAAATCAGCTTTGACAATTTCCCGCGACATGAATCTGGTTCCAAAATGTTTTGCGTGGTCGCGGATGTTCATCATCAGTTCGGGTCCGAGTATGCTTTTTTCCCCTGGCCAGTTTTCTACATGGGTAGTACCCATGAGCTGTCCTCCGGGAGAGGTTCCTTCAATAATCAAGGGATTTAGATTTGCCCGAGATGCGTAAATACCTGCGGTCAGCCCAGCTGGACCGGAACCGATAATAACAAGATTTTCTATTGTGCCTTCGGCACTGGTTTTTACAGGTTGTGTGCTCATGTGTGCTTTCCAAGAAGATAAAATGTTTTATACATTATGCTTTTGTTAGATGATAAATAATATGATTTAAAGTCTTTTCCCGCAAGCAAGTATTTTTTAACTCTTCAGTGGAAATAGGTATTTCTTGCCCATGTATTTTGGTGACAGGAGGTTCAAAGTATACAAATTCCTTGGTGCGTGGTCGCTTTATCAAATTTAAATAGTAGGTAATGTCATCATGCGATACCTGAAGGTTTTCATGGAACGCGAATTGATCAAGGAGTATACATTCACGGCTCTGTTTTTCAGCGAGTTGTTGTACACGTAGCTTGAAGTCTTTTTGGGTGCGGTAGACATGGTAATCAGGATTGGATTGGAGGGCAACCAGTACGAGTTTTTGCTGGTGGGCAATCAGGTTTTCTGGAACATCAAAACGATGTTTGGAAAGTAGTAGCTTAATTGCTGCTTCAGCGGTGGCCCTGCGTTGCGAAAGATCATTGCGATAGGAAAACACTTCGATAAGTTTTTTTGTACATATCCTTATTGGTCTTAATCCTAAAGCATCGCTTGAATAATTCAGGACAAAAGTAAGCGTTGCGCACAATGTCTAAGACGGTAATACAAAAGGTGTATTGTATAGAAATATGGTCACTAAAAAATGTTTGTAGTTCATTGCTGGCGGTGCAAAAAGTTTCGTTACTGTTTTTTCCAAGAAAAAGCTCGCGTAGCGGTTTATCTATTTCTTCATCGCCCATTTTTAGCCAAAGATTTTCTTTGTGAGGGCCGAGCAATGAGCATTCATTTTTATCAAGCAATGTTATTTCAAAATTGACCCAGTCTCCAACTTCTATACAGCTTGAGTTGTGCTTTTTAAGTTTCGTTTTTTCTTCGTCCACAAACATATCAACTTGGCGGTCAAGATCCTTATATCGTTTTCTTTTGGAGGGTTTAAAAGGTAAATAACGCCATTCTTGAACGTCGATTGAGACAAAGGTATCAACTTCGAAGGTGAATGATGCGTCTTCATGGGGTTCGGCATGTATGGCAGTAAGGCGAGGTTCGCCTGCCATGAGAACTTTATTTTCCCGCAGTTCTTTGTGTAAAAAACTTACTACAAAATAATTGAATAAAAATTCTTTAACATGCTCTAACAGCGTCGCGCGGTAGTTTTTTTGAATATATTCCAGCGGGACCGTTCCTTTTTTAAAGCCTTGGGCTTCAACGTTTTCTTGTTGTGCTACGGATGCTTGATGATAAATAATATCAACAAAGTCTGCCGGTACAACAACGGTTGCTGTATAGATATTTGAATTGAGATTTTTGTTGGTGAGATAGAGTGGTTTTTCGCCGATATTTGCCGAAATCATTACACAACTCCAAAAGCCCCGTCTTCGCCTAGCAGCTACGCGGAGGCTTGTTATTTGAATACTCTTCTTTTTTTTTAAGTTTCCTTCCCGAAGGACGCCTAACGGCTACCCAGCCGACGCTTTTTGGCTATCCAGCCGTCGCATAAAGCTATGGCGGACACAGTGGCGGGCAGGCTTCGGAGGCTTATTATCTGAATACTACTTTTCTTTTTTTGCTAACGCAACAAAAGGATTGTGATTTTTTATGCAAGAGAGAGGACTTGAACCCCCACTCCCTTTCGGGAACTGGATCCTAAGTCCAGCGCGTCTACCAATTCCGCCACTCTTGCAAATATAGTATCAATAATTTCAATTATTCTTCGCCGCTTTTTGATATAACATGAGACTATACCAAATAACTGCCCCGTCTTCGTTCTTCGAACTACCCAGCCGTCGCCTATGGCTATGGCGGGCAGGCTGCCGAGGCACTCTTCGCAACTAACATTTTAAGTTTATGTTACTTCCTTCAGTAGTGGCTGCGCCAGGCGTAGCTTCTGCTGAAAAGCGGGAGCGAAGAGTGGGCTGCCTAGGACTCGAACCTAGAACCTGCAGATTAAGAGTCTGTTGCTCTACCATTGAGCTAGCAACCCCCACAAATTTCGGTTATTTCAAGCTATGTGCCACATAGTGTAACACATGACACAATAAAAAAAAGAAGTCTTAAAAGCTTGTTACTTCTTTTTCCTTTTTGGCTGCCAAAGCATCAGCTTTTTTAATAAAAGTTTCGGTAACCTTTTCAAGAACATCAGAAAGACGATTGTAGAAGTTTTCCGAAATGTTTTTAGATTTATTATTGTCGCGTAGACAGTTGTTAAATTCTTTGCGTACGTTACGGATGCCAACACGGCATTCTTCGTGGCGTTTGCCTAAAATTTTGATCAACTCTTCACGTCGGCTTGTGCTCATTTCTGGCAAAATAAGCTTAATCATGTCCCCATCATTTTGTGGCGTCAAACCAATGTCAGAATTGGAAAGCGCTTTTTCGATTTCAAAGAGGGAGCTTTTGTCCCACGGTTGAATCGTTATAAGACGAGCATCTGGTGCCGAAACCGAAGCTATATTTTTAAGTGGCATAACGCTGCCGCCATAACACGCAACTTGTATGTCATCTACCAATGAAGTGTGCGCACGCCCAGTTCGTATTTTCGCCAGCTCGATTTCAAAATGTTTGAGCGGGGCATTCATTTCCTTTTCCATAGATTCTTGGAAAAGTTTTTGATCATTTTCAGTGAGTTTCATCGTAATCATGGAAATACCTTTTATTTATGCGCCAATTTCATAGCGGGCAAAACGTCTGATGCGAATATTTTCACCGGTTTTAGCGACCAATTCTTTGACCACATCATTAATCGTCTTTTGGTCATCTTTAACAAAAGATTGATTCAAAAGGCAGATTTCTGCATATAATTTGTTTAGCTTGCCTTCAACGATCTGGTCGATCATTTTTTCAGGTTTGCCTGAGTCAGCCATTTGTTCTTTAAAGAGTTGTTTTTCTCTTTCCAAAAAGATTGGGTCAACTTGCTCTGGGGATAAATAAAGGGGGCGTAAAGCAGCAATATGCATGCAAATGTCTTGAGCAAATTTGATAGTGTTTTCATTGCGCGCTACAAAATCTGTTTCGCAATTGATTTCTATCATGACACCAATTCTGCTTCCCGGGTGGATGTACGCGTGTACAAGTCCTTCAGCAGTGTCTTTGCTTGAACGTTTTTCAGCAAATGCGGCACCCTTTTTGCGCAGCAGAAGCATTGCTTCTTCAACGTTGCCATTGGTGTCTTCGAGTGCCTTTTTGCAATCAAGCATACCGAGGCCTGTTGTTTCTCTCAGTTGTTGTATAAGGGCTAAATCAATTTTTGCCATAAGGCTCCTTAATCAGTAGGGATTAGAAATTATAAAAATATTCAAATTCTTCCGTTGGTACAAAGTTCCCCTGGCGCTTTGTTAGAAGGGATAGCATTAAAACGGATAGTAACTAGTGTGCCAAAAATAACGGTTTTATCAATAGTTCGTAGTTCATCGACCCCCTGCGAGGCACCCTACTTCGCCCCGGGTTTACTCCTGCTGTGCCCGCCGAAGCTTTATGCGAAGGCTGGGAGTAGCGATAGCTTACCGAAGGGCTTCGAAGGGCAGGCTGCTCACCATGACAAGGAAGAATTTACTACATCTTCTCGGGTTTGCCCAGTCTTTGCCTTTGGCTTCTTCGGGTTTCACCTAATTCGATTTACATCGAATTAGGTTTACTGATGCCGAGTAATGTCAGCGTGGTAGCCAGGGTGTCATGCAGCAAGGTGATCAAAAGTAGGCGTCCGCGGCTTTGCTCAGGGTGTTCCATGTCAATCACGCGGTTTTTGCCGTAGTAGCTATGGAACGTCTGCGAAAGTTCTAGTGCGTAGTAGGTCAGCAGATGGGTGTGGTGGTTGGTGCTAATAGATTCCAGCAGCTCTTTGAGCACTACTATTTTTTTAATGAGCACTCGTTCTGCGGTGCCAAGGTGCCTTGCGTCCAGCTCGGTAATGTTGGCAAGTACCGATTCTTGTGTTGCCTTGGCTACAATACTTTTGGTCCGCACATAGGCGTACTGTACATAATAGACTGGATTTTCATCGGTCTTTTTGAGCGCCAAATCAAGATCAAAATCAAGTTGTGCGTCAGCCTTGCGGTTGAGGTAAAAAAAGCGCGCTACATCGGTGCCAACGGCATCAATAATATCTTGGAGCGTGATGATGTTACCTGCCCGCTTGGACATGCGCACCGTCTGTTCGCCCGCTTTCATTTTAACCAGCTGATAAAAGATGATGTCCAGTTGCGCACGGTCTTGCAGGTTAAGCGCTTTAAGAAGGCTTTGCAAACGCATTTCATACCCGTGATGGTCGTGGCCAAGCAGTATTATCAAACGGTTGAAACCGCGCTCAACTTTATTTTGCAAGTAGGCGGCGTCAGCCGCAACGTACGTGAGCTCACCGGAGGATTTGCGCATCACGCGGTCTTTGTCGTCACCGAAGGTGGTAGAGCGGAACCAGAGTGCGCCATCTTGCTCAAACAGGTGGCCATTTTTTTTAAGGACTTCAATGGTTGCGTCAATGGAACCATCGGTGTGCAGCGTTTTTTCTGAAAACCAGACTTCGTGGTTGATGCCATATTGCGTTAGGGTGCTTTTGATGTTTTTGAGCATATGTTCTTTGCCATACTGCTCAAAAAAGCTGTCCGGTCCGCCAATAACGGCTATGCCATATTCTGCAATGCAGGTGTCGGCTAAATCGATCAAATATTCTCCTGCATACGCATCTTCAGGTAGTTGAATGTCCATGCCGGCCTTTTGTTGGCAGCGGATTTTGAGTGATATGCCAAGCTTGGTAATTTGTGCGCCTGCATCATTGATGTAAAATTCTTTGGTAACGTTATGGCCCACAAATCTGAGCACATTGCCGAGCACGTCGCCTATAATCCCGCCACGGCCATGCCCAAAATGGAGCGGGCCGGTAGGGTTGGCGCTGACAAATTCAATGTTATAGTTCAATTTTTTTATTCCGGGCATCCCGAGTGATTCCGCACCCTGTGCGGAATTGTATCGAGGGACCGGCATTTTAAAGAAATTTTCTTTTTCTTGATAGATCGCAATAGCGAGCTCTTCAAATGTTGTTGGCGTCAAAAAGATATTAATAAAACCGGGGCCAGCAATTTCTATTCGTTCAATGGCGCTGTGCTTAAAACCATCGACGATAATTTGTGCAACTTCGCGCGGATTGCGGGCCTGGGATTTTGCCAAAATCATGGCTGCGTTGGCGTTGAGGTCCCCAAAGGCTTGTTTGTCTTCATCGACGTTGAGCGTCAGTTGTGCGTAAGGAGTTGGGTTTTCTAATTCAAAAGTCTGCTTTAAAAAGTCGGAAAATGCGGTCTGGATTTGTGTAATAACGTTCATACGGATAAATATTCCTATTTAAAGTTTATGCCGGTCCTTCAACTTGCTGCGCTACTTCGCTCATCCTGCCTGCCCTTCGGTACCCAGCCGTCGCCTACGGCTATCCAGCCGTCGCTAAAAGCTATGGCGGGCACGGCAGGAGTAAACCCGGGCGTAGTAGGGAACGAAGCGATAGCGGAGTTGAAGGATCAATTGCATAAAAATAGCTTAAATAGTTCCGGGTGTCATTTTTTTCCTATTATTTTCCGCGACCTCGTCCTCGTCTAGCATGTCCGCCACGCGGTTTTTTGCACGCGGACTGCTTTGAAGATTTGCTCACAAATTCATCATCAGTTTCTGTGCGTTCATCATCCGATTCCTTTGATTCTTCGCGGGCTCTTTTTTGGCCTTTTCTTGCTGCGGCACCAGAAAGTTTATTGTGCCGCATTTCCATAAGAATTGCGGCGGCCTCGTCATCAAGTTCTTTTGCGATTTGTTGAGCCGTATATGGTGCTTGTGGCGCTGGAGCTTGTTGTTGGTTTGCCAGCTGCTGTTGTTGTATCTGTTGCTGAGCAAGTTGTGGAATGGTGATGCCAGGTTGTTGTGCGAGTGCTGCTATTGGTGAAACTTGTGCAGCTTGAATTGGTTGTTGCCGAGCAATGAGCGTTTGCACTTTCTGAATTTCTTGAGTAGATAGATTTTTAACTCTTTCATTATCGTCTTGATTTGCAGTTAGAGTGTAGAGTCTAAGAGCTTCTTGGTGGTTAGGTTTTTCAAGGCCATAGCCTTTTACATTCATGTTTGCGAGGTTAAAGAGAGCATCTGTTTTAACTGTTTTATCATCGTCTTGGCTTGCGGCAAGGGTAAAGAGTTTGAATGCTTCTTTGTAGCTGCGTCTTTTTAGACCGAGGCCATTGAGATTCATAACTGCAAGATTGAATCGTGCTTTTGCTTGAGTTACTCTGTCGTCATCTTGATATGCTGCTTGTGTGAAGAGTCTTAAGGCTTGCGCGAAATTTCCAGCTGCGTAATACTTAACAGCCAAAGTCAGTGTTTCTTGTGGTGACAGTTGTTGTTCAGCTTGCTCTGCCTCATCAGAATCATTCGCATTTTTTTCTTCTTCACGGGATCTTGTGCTTTCTTTACGACCACGAGGAGTCAATTCTTGCTCGAGTGGTTCTGCTGTCAGATCAATTTGCTCTATAACTTCTTCTTGGGGTTCTTGTGCTGCCTTTTCGGCTGGTTTAGCTGGCATTGGTTGTTGCATTTGTTGCGCGGCAAGCGCGGGGACATTCTTTGCTTGAGGTTTGCTCTGATGAATTTTTCTAAGGTACAACCGAGCTTCTGCTTGAACTGCAGGGTCCAGACTTTTTTTAGCGAGCTCTAATTCTTGTAGTGCTGTTTGGTAATTTTTTTCGATGCCGTTATCTTGATCGCCAAAATAATGAATGAGTCCGAGTCGGAGATGGGCTTCTGCTTGAGCCCATAATTTAGGGCTTTGCGCTGCGCTTTCTAAGTATTTTTGGGCAATTGCATAGTTTATTGGAATTCCGTTAGTCTTATCACCAAAACAATAAATTCCTCCAAGGCGTAATTGAGCTTCTGCTTGGATCCATGGGGTAGCGCTTAACAGTGCCATTTTTAAATGTTCTAGGGCCGTTTTGTAGTTCTTTATAATGCCATCACCACCAAAGCAGTAGATTACACCAAGGCGTAATTGGGCTCGTGCCCGCACCTCTGGATCTGGACTTTGCAGCGCCATATTTAAGTGTTCTTGGGCTATTGCATAGTTTTTTACAATGCCATCGCCACCAAAACAATATATTTCGCCAATGAATAATTCAGCTTTTGTTTGAATGTTTTTGTTATCCTCTTGGTTTGCCGCTAGCTTGAAGAGTTCGAGGGCTTTTTTTTGATCTTGGTTAATACCATTGCCTCCTTTGTGATATATTTCCGCCTGCATGAATGTTGCTGTGGCTTTTACTGCAGGATTTAAATCCTGTTCGCTGGCTTTTGTGTAGAATTTTAATGCATCGGCGAAATTTCCAGTTTTGTAATACTTGTCTGCTAATGCTAGTGCTTCTAGCGGTGATGCCTGTTTTAGTTGCCCCCCATTGAGCGTGATTTGGCTGGTAAGGTTGAAGAGCATGGTCAGCATGCTTGTTTTGATTATAATATTTTTTATTTTCATTATAACTCCCTTTATTTTACTATTTTTCTATCTCATTAATCAGCCTACAGAAAAAGATTTCAATTTTTCAACAAAATGGCTAATTTGGTGATGATTGTGCGATTGAATGGATGATTATAACGTTAAAATTGAAATTCATGTTTTTGGGGTATTTTGGTTTAATTTAGATTGATTGGAAGGCAACATTTCAAATTAATTATGCTACACTTATCACTAAAATAGTCTTATTTCTAAACGTTTTTTTGCCAAGGCCTATCCCTCGATACGATTCTGAGAAGCTCAGAATCACTCGGGACGCACGGAAAAATTATGAATATCGCAGTTTTAATTTCTGGTGGCGTGGACAGCTCGGTAGCGCTTAAGCTTTTGCAGGAGCAGGGGCACACCGTTACCGCCTTTTATCTTAAAATCTGGCTGGAAGATGAGCTTTCCTTTTTGGGTACTTGCCCCTGGGAAGATGATCTTAGCTACGTGCGGGCAGTCTGTGAACAAGCAGAGGTGCCGCTCGAGGTAGTCTCCTTGCAAAAGGAATATCATGAACAGGTTGTTTCTTATACCATTGCCCAGGTCAAGGCGGGTAAAACCCCCAACCCGGATATTTTTTGTAACCAGCGGATTAAATTTGGCCTATTTTTGGAACATATTGATCGTGAGTACCCGGACAAGTTTGACAAGATTGCCTCCGGCCATTACGCACACATTGAACAAATTGGTGACACTTATTGTCTTGTGCAAGCGCCAGACCCGGTCAAAGATCAAACCTACTTCCTTTCTTATCTGAGTCAAAAACAGTTGAGCCGCCTTATTTTCCCTATCGGCCATTTGAATAAGCCGCAAGTACGGGATCTGGCGCAAAAATTTAATTTGCCCAACAAAGAGCGCAAAGACAGCCAAGGTATCTGCTTTTTGGGAACCATTAAATTCAGTGAATTTGTGGGCCACTATTTGGGTGAGCAAATTGGCGACTTGATAGAATTGGAAACGGGGCTTGTGTGGGGCCAGCACAAAGGCTTTTGGTATTACACTATTGGACAACGTCAGGGCTTGCGCTTGGCGGGCGGCCCCTGGTATGTAGTGCAAAAAGATATGCAGAATAATCGGGTTTATATTTCCCGCAATTATTATGCACCGGAAAAACAACGAGACAGTTTTACCGTCAGCGCTTGTAATTGGATTGCTGGCGCTGCACCTACAAAATTTGATTTGAGGGTAAAGTTACGGCACGGTGAATCTTTTAATGACTGTGTTATAGCCTTAAAAGATAACGGTACTATCGAAGTAAAACTTGCAGAACGCGATCAGGGCATCGCGGCGGGGCAGTTTGCCGTCTTTTATGATGGCGCTATCTGTTTGGGTTCCGGAATTATTGAGTAATTTCTTATCTTGGCCCCTCGATACCCTACTACGCACAGCTTACGCTGTTAGCTTCCTCCTTCGCATGGCTATGGCGGACGCGGTCGAAGGGCAGGCTGATTTTTTACAAGATAAAAAATCACTCGGGACGCATCGGTAAAATAATGTTATCTTTAGATCATTAAGAATAATTATGTGAACTAAAAGATGAAGTGTGGCGGGCATGGCAAAATTTTCCCTTCGTTTTTTTAATAATCTCCCAGCGCATGAAAAAAAAATAACGGTTTCCACGTTGCTTACTATCGCGCGCATTATTGTTACTCCTTTTATTGTGATTGGTATGGCTACCGGATATTGGGGTGTGGCGTTTGCACTCTTCGTGTGCGCAGCGATTACCGATGTTTTGGATGGATTTTTGGCGCGGCTTCGTAATGAACGTACCTTTTTGGGAGCAGCGCTGGACCCCGTTGCTGACAAAATTTTACTGCTTTCTTGTTTTTTTACTCTTGCTTTTATACAAACGCCTCTTTTTGCGGTGCCTCATTGGTTTGTGTTGTTAGTGTTATTTAAAGAGTTGATTGTCATTGGCGGTTCTGTGGTTGTCTATTGTAGACGCGGTGAGCTTAATATAGCACCAACTAAGTTGGGTAAGGCAACGACCGTGATTCAAGTTTGTTTTATCGTTTGGTTGTTTGCCTGTTATTTTTTTTAATTGGGTGCCGACAAAAACCTATTATACATTGCTGGGTTTGTTGGTGTTGGTCGTATGTACTTCGTTGGCGCAATACGTTTATCTTGGTTGGCGACAATATCAGGCGAGCGTTGTGCGCAGAAATAAATAATTGCTGTAGGGGTGGTTTATGGTTTCCATGCATTTTAAAATTTTTTGTGCCTTTTTGGCGCTGGGTGTGTTCGGCTGTTTTGCCGAGCAGGGCTTTGTGGTTGAAAAAAAGAAAAAGAGTTCTACTTCAGCTTTGCAGGAGCAATGCTGCCAGAGTCTGACTGATGTGCTCCAGGGTTCAGCGTATACCGTACAGGCCATTGGTAAGCTACAGGAACAGTCGATAGAAATTATGGAGCAGATGTTCGATAACTCATTTTTTACGGGTTTGAGTAAAACTGAATTGAATAAGGCTGTTGAGGCGTGGCAAAGCTTTGCTCAACGGCAGGACGAAATAAATGCATTGCTAGGACAGCAAGAAGTCTTTTTGAAAAAACAAAAACAGAAAAGAAAAAGTTGAATTTGCTTTGCATGCAGAGTTCAGATGGAAAGGCTTTGGGTGGTTAATGCAGGCTTTTAACAAGCTCTATGGCAAAATAATTTTTCTGCTACAATAAAGAAATTACAATATTTTAGTAACAATTATCTGAAGGGAATACGATGGCTGGTTACAACCGCATAGTGATGATTGGCAACTTAACACGCGATCCAGAATATAAGCAGCTGACTTCAGGGCAGGCTGTTTGCAGACTTGGTCTTGCTACCAATCGTTCATTTAAAAACAGACAAACAGGCGCCATGGTGCAAGAAGTGTGTTTTGTGGACGTTGATGTTTGGGGCGCACAAGCAGAAAGCTGCCGCCAATATTTGCAAAAAGGACGTTCAGTACTTATTGAAGGTCGTTTGAAACTCGACAACTGGGAAGATCAAAATGGTCAACCTCGTAGTAAGCATTCAATTGTTGCTGATCGTGTTGTCTTCTTATCTGTTCCTTCAGGTTCTGATGATGAAGCTGCTGTAGAGATGGACGAAAAAGGACGAGATGCTTATGATCAACTTGAACAATTGAAGAGCAAGGTTCAGGCCGCTAAGCCAGCTGCATCCTCCTACGATAAAGCTACGGCGGACAGGTCACGAGGAGCGGTACGGGATGCAGCCCCAAGGCCAGCAGCACCAGTTAAGAAAAAATCTGAATCTGAAACTGGCGAAATCGCTTTCAATGATGAGCCACCATTTCAGGATGACTTGCCATTTTAAGATTGCGTGCGTAATTTTGTGAACTGAATTGAATAAAAAAGGGTGACATGCATAAAAACATGTCACCCTTTTTTGTTTTTTTGCGTCTCCAATTGCATATCCCTTTTTGCATGCCCAATCGCCTTACTCCGGCAAGAATTAACTATCATTGACAAATAGAGTTCACTTTTGCCATGCTTGTCTTATGGAGGGAAGTAGAATGAATTGAAAGAGGGGGAGTATGATGGGCAAAAATCTATTAAAGCGCATAAAAATTCTTTTTTTAATCATGTCTTGTATGTCGGTGTGCCCGGTCTTTGCACAAGGACTCTTACTGTTCGATAGTCCGTTTCCACCAACCGCGTACACCAACGTTCTTGGCGCAAGTGTGCAGGTTCTAAATTATTTGGAATCGTTAGAAGCAGGCACTTTGGTGGGCCAGGAACGCATACTTATGCAGGATGCGGTGTTTGGATCTCTGATGAAATTGCAATGCACAGCTGACAGTTTTTTAAGCGAATGCGTGCAGGGGAAGTTGGTGTTGGCTGACGATGTTGATTTCTTGGGGAACATCGTGAATCGGGTCGAGAAATTGTATAAGAGCACAATGCCGTCAAGCCTGCTGGGCCATGCGGTAGGGGATGTTACGGTAAGCACCATTAAAGCAAAACTTGAAGGTTTGCTGGCAGGGCAGTAACAGATTTGGTAGAACGCTTAAAATTGCCAGTCGATATCAAGGCCGATGGTTCCACCGGTCATGTTGGTAATAAAGATACGTTTACCAGCAAACGGATGATTATAAAACAATCCAACGCGCGGTCCAAATTGCATGTCTTCTTGAGTGAAATCATATTCAGCAAAAAGATGTATAACGTGCATTTCCCATCCTTGCAGCCGTGGATCCTGGTTAACAATGCGCTGCGTAAAGAGTTTTGTGTCGCATGGCGTAAGGCAGTCGTGAGCTTTTTGGGTAAATGAATAACCGGTCAGTAATGAAAATCCACGGACAAGATGATCAGCTTTTGCATAGGCTGCTGCTTGCACAATAGGCCCAGAATGTTCACATGCTTTGCCTTTGATGAATGCAGTAACATCATTGGGTTGTAAATCTGTTTGCATGCATGCCGTGGTTTCCCGGTCAAAAAGAGCGAGCGCGCCCAGGTGGCCGCCGACGGTGAGCCAATCATAGGCGCCGATAGACGAATCAAGCGTAAAGGCAATGCCCGGATGTTTGTTGTAGCCAAGCGGTATGTCTAGTAACGAGGGGTTGGCTGGATCAGCAGAAGGAATAAGTGCGCCGAGTTTGGCGGTAAAATCGATATAATCGAGTTTAATAGTTTCTTGATAATTTTTTGTCCAACCAAGGTACCAGACTGCATCACCAACACCGTTTTTTTTCATAGCAAGTTGGTGTGAATCGGATTCGGTTAATTCTAGCCGTTTAACAAGAAGGCGCTGACTGCGGCTACCATGCTGCACGTAATGGAGCCCTTGTAGCAACTGAAATTTCCGGGCAAGCAAGGCCAGCAGTGCCCACCCTAGAAGATTTAAAAATCGCCATTGCCGCGCGCCGAGAAAAAAATGCAGACCTTGAATGGCTCCATGATGGCGAAGTTGAACACATAGCAGCGTTACTGTACGTGCGCCCCGATGACTACACAATTCTTCCCTCAACGCCATATCTACCGCGCTATCCTCAACACATCCCGGCGGCAGGCGAACTTGCGCAGATACGAGCAAAGATTAACAACAATGGCATACATGTGTTTATACTTGGCACTATGAATCCAAAACGACCTCGCAACCATGGCCACTGGATATCGGTGGTAGCAACGCGCGACAGCTATATTGTTCTGGATTCAGTCAACGGACCAGATGAATACATGGTTAATATGGTTAAAATACTCGATCATACCCTGGGATTGGAGCAACGGTAATCTTTCCCCCAATTGCTTTATAATGCAGTTTAGTACATAATAATCATCCAATATGAAAACAATTAAATGAATCGAGATAGTTTATGCGCTTGCAGCGCATGCAAGACGTAGCAAGGAACCAAAGACTCAATGAACTTCCTCTCTATATGCATGGTATTAGTAGCATCGACCCTTGCCGGTCTTAATGGCACTTTATGTGCCATCTACGATCCCCACTTTTATCGTGCTGGGTATTTTTATTTTGAACCACGGTTTGAAAAAAAGGCCTTAACCTCTTTTGACGTTACCGCTGCCGGCGGCTCAACCTGCACAGCCCGTGATGCATGCGGCAACAAGACATGCTTGTTCAATGGCAGACGCGGATTGCCAGCAGAAGAAAGTAGCGATTCAAATACCTCTACCACAAACAGCACCACGCAA
>Ga0206948_1006_pt1 | contig 81862 bp, 65 predicted proteins | sample Alteio_BWOrgHeat_FD_153236 | JGI IMG/M metagenome (GOLD analysis project Ga0206948, IMG submission 153236) | Enriched cells from forest soil in Barre Woods Harvard Forest LTER site, Petersham, Massachusetts, United States -... | ecosystem: Environmental > Terrestrial > Soil > Temperate forest > O... | reverse complement strand
AGCCACGACCATATTGCGACCATTGCGGCCCGCGCACACTTGCAGTTGGTGGGCATTCATCCTTTTGTTGATGGCAACGGCAGAACAGCTCGGTTACTTATGAATCTTTTGTTATTGCAATCCAAGTATCCCCTGGTCATCATTGATGTGAAAGACCGTAAAGCCTATATTGCGGCTATTCAAAAAGCCCTGCTAGGAGATACGCAAGACTATTATGATTTTGTGTATGCGGCTATCGAGCACAGTCTTGATGAATATTTAACGGCGGCTCATGATTCGGCACTGTAAAAAACTGCAGATTCTACCATTTTGCGAGGTTAACCGGTAGACTAGGCTGTATGAATATAAAAAATAAAAAGATTGGCATTTGGGGTTTTGGTGTTGTCGGCAAATCGGCACTCGCCTATTTGCGCACACTCACCCCGCATTTGGAAGTTTTTGATAATAACCCACTTCCACCAGAAAGTATTACACTTCTGGATGGCATCCCCGTGGCCCCCGACCTAAAAACCTTTCTTGAACAAAATGATTTTATTGTCCCCAGCCCGGGCATCGATCTGTATCCCCACGCACACTATAGCCACAAATGGTTGAGTGAGCTGGATCTTTTTGCCCATGCCAATACAGGCATAACAGTTGCCGTTACCGGAACATCAGGCAAAACAAGCGTAACTCAACTACTAGGCCAACTCATTAATGCACACGGCATCCAATGCGCGGTGGGCGGCAATATTGGCACTGGCATGCTTGAATTGCTGCGCAATAAATCTGATATGACGTTACTTGAACTTTCCAGCTTTCAGCTTGAGCTCAACAAAAGCTTTGCTCCTGACCTTGCGATTTGGACAAACTTTTCCCCCAATCATTTAGATAGACACGGGAAACTCGAAAGTTACTTTGAGGCAAAATACAAGATGTTGGCATATCAAAATTCAGAACAACAAGCCTTGCTACCATGGTCACTGCGCGACCAACTTAAAAAATACAATCCCTCGAGCGCTTTAAATTTCTTTACCACGCACACACTAACGCCTGAACAACTCGGCGCTGTAGACACTCAAGAGCGCGTTTATTTCATCAAAGATGGTGTTATTGTCGAATACCATAACCAAACCACCACACAGCTCATGCATGTTGATACACTACCAAAAATCTCATTTTTAGATAACTGGGTACTGATTTGCGCAGCGCTCCATCTGCTGAACATACCAACTACCGCTATTGCGCAAGCTACAGCGAACCTGCAGCTCCCGGAGCATCGGCTTGAACATGTAGCAACAATACGCGGCATAGATTTTTATAACGATTCAAAATCCACAACGCCAACTTCCACGTTTGCTGCCATTGCGCAACTACAAGCACGGCCAATACATCTTTTTTTAGGTGGCATTAGCAAAGGAATTGATCGTTCTGATTTGATTAAGAACATAAAAGGTAAAGTCGTTCATGTCTATTGCTTTGGCAAAGAAGCAGAGATTCTGTATGACCTCTGCCTAACGCACGGTATACCAAGTAGTGCCTACGCAACGCTAGAAACAGCAGTAGCAGATTGCATAAAAAATATGCACTCGGGCGATCAGCTGTTATTTTCTCCTGCTGGTGCAAGCTTTGATCTGTTTAAAAATTATGAAGAACGTGGCAAGATTTTTAAAGCGCTGGTAAATAGCTACCGCTAAAAAAATCTGTTTCCTTGACTCCCTCAAATCGCATAATGTACGCTCATTCAAGAGAGTTAAAACCCATAATCCGTCTACGCCTAATGGCTACGCCGGACTACGCCCAAAGGGCTTGAAAGTTGGCGGTTATGCAAAAAACAAGACAATCTATTCGGTCAGATTTGGGCGTACTCTTGATCTGTGTAGCAACCCTTATTCTTGTTGGCCTTATTTTTATCTATTCTTCCAGCTCAGTCTACGCGCTGGAAAGATTGGGCAGTGCACACTATTTTGTAAAACGACAACTCATTGGTTTACTGCTTGGCCTCATTGGTTTAATCATTGTCCGCAAAACACCACTCAGACTTATAAAGCAATGGAGTCCCGCTTTCTTTTTCGGATCACTCATACTGACGGCAATGACTATGATTCCTTTTTTTGCACAACGTATTCATGGCTCTAGTCGCTGGCTTAATTTAGGTGGCCTTGTATTTCAACCCAGCGAGCTTTTGAGAATTACCTTTTTGATCTACCTTGCTTACTTCCTTGCCAAAAAAGAAAAATCTACCGGTTCACTGGCTCATAGCTATCTACCATTTTTGATAATCTTAGGCGTCACCAGCGTACTACTTTTAAAACAACCTGATTTTGGTATGACGGTAACACTTGCTATGACCGGTTTTATTTTACTCTTTATCGCGCAGTTCAAAACAAAGCATCTGCTCATTACGCTTTCTGCACTTTTACCAGTCGGCATCGCACTCGTGGGCTTAAAGCCCTATCGCCTACAACGTATTTTAACATTTTTAAATCCATGGTCAGACCCGCTTGGCTCCGGATTCCAGATAATCCAATCACTCATTGCAATCGGTTCAGGCGGACTCACTGGCCTTGGTATTTCCCACTCAAAACAAAAATTCTTTTATCTACCAATGCTCCATACTGATTTTATCTTTTCCATCATCGCAGAAGAAACTGGTTTTATAGGCGCATTCGCGCTTATTACAATTTTCTGCATCTTTTTATATTTCGGTTTGCGTCTTGCATGGCGTCTTACCGATCCATTTTCCATGTTCACCACACTTGGCTTTGTTATTGTTACCAGTCTGCAAGCAATTATTAATTTGGCGGTGACCACCGGGCTTGTTCCCACCAAAGGAATTGGTTTACCCTTTGTCAGTTATGGCAACACCAGTCTTATTTGTAATCTGTGTATGCTTGGCCTTATTATTAATATAGTCAGCACCGAACAAAGAAACTAACAAGATTCATATTCTTATTTTGTTGAAAGAAGCGACAAAATGGGGTACATATAAAGAGCGTCACATCGTTACATTAGTTTTTATTATAACAAGGGAACAAAACCGATGTTTGAAGTAACACCCGCATATCAAACAGCGCATGATTATGCAATAACGCTTGATCCACTTGGTGATGGCATCAGCTCACTTGAACTGATTCGCGTTTCTGGCTCTGACATTGATGTTGTCAATGCAGCACGTGTTTCATACGGTAAAGAAACTACTATCTTAACCGAGCAAGACAAAAAACTTATCAAATATCTGATGAAGCATATGCACACGAGCCCATTTGAACATAATCAATTGTCATTCCGCGTAAAATGTCCTATTTATACCGCACGGCAATGGATGCGCCACCGCATGAACTCGTACAATGAAATCAGTTACCGCTACGTCAAAGCACCGCTTGAATTTTACATACCACCTCACTGGCGCCATCAAGACCAGCACAACAAGCAATCTTCGCTTGCACCATTTAGCAATCAAGAACTACTTGACCAGTACAAACAAGCGTTAAAAACAACGACACAGGTTTATGAAAATCTTTTAGAAAACGGGGTAGGTCGGGAACTGGCGCGTGGCATATTACCACTCTGCACCTATACCGAATTTATCTATACCTGCAACTTGCACTCGTTTATCCATTTTTTAAAATTACGTACGCATGAAGGTGCACAATACGAGATTCGTGCCTATGCACAAAGCATGTTGGAACTCGCAATGCCACACTTCCCGGTTTCATTGCAAGCTTGGAAGGAACTAAACATGCCAGAACAAAAATAAGTTAATCAAACTACTGCAATGCTCATAAAAAAGGAGAGTTGCATAAAAAAAACAATGATACTAACCGATAGAGAATAATATCGTTGCTTTTTTGGTTCCCATTTCGCCATACTAAGAACATAAAGAACAACAATTATTTTCTTGGAGGGTCATTACATGCAAATACTGAATAAAAACTTATTATTTTGCCTCTTTGTGCTCACCGCATGCAGCACAAGTAAAGCAAATAATGCTGACGACAAACTGATGTATGCAGTCCAACATCATCATAGCACCCATGCAATCAAGCAATGCTTAACACCTAAATTAAGCTGCGCTGGAGCAAAGAAGGCCTTGCAGTATGCCCAAGCATTTGGCGAATATGCAGCAGCTGAACTTATTGAAGAGTGGATATACGATTACTTGTGCCCAAAAGTTGATGCTGAAGGGGATCCTAAAGCACTCTGTCCATCCGGCAAAGTCAAAGATGAAAATGGTAATTGCATATGCCCACCAGGTTCACACACCAATGCGCAAGGTCATTGCAAAATTAAACGTTAACCATATTTTTTGACGAATTTCTCAAGAACAATAATTAAGGGTGGGTGTATCGATTGATACACCCACCCTTAATTATTGTAGATCCTTATATTCCAATTGACCTCGGAAGTTCATTCCCCAAGTGCCCATTTTTTTAGTGTTTACATAATCATTGCGATTATCAGGGGTCAGAACAAACAACAATGATCGTCTCCCTTATGCACGCGGCGCGTGCTGCCAATTCATCGCTAAATCAACAAGCAGACGAACACCAACACCGGTTCCACTGTCTGGTCGGAAATAGGAAATGTCCGGTACATCAAACGCAGTACCCGCGATATCCAAATGAACCCACGGCACATCTTCTACAAAACTTTGTAAAAAGAACCCTGCGGTAACAGCTCCTGCCATATATTTTGAACTACCAATATTACAAAGGTCCGCGACGGTTGATTTAATCGCCGGCTTGTAATCATCACTAAATGGCAAACGCCATACGCGGTCACCCGAGGAATCCCCTGCAGCCATAACTTGCGCAGTAAATGCATCATGCTGGCTCATCAAACCGGTAAAGAAGGGCCCGAGCGCATGTGCGCAGGAACCGGTGAGTGTTGCCAAATCAATAAGCGCATCAAGCTTGTAATGCTTAACCGCATACGAAAGCGCGTCAGCCAAAATCAAGCGCCCTTCAGCATCGGTATTTTTAATTTCTGCTGTTTTGCCATTGTAAAAAGTGATAATATCGCCCGGCTTGGTTGCTTTACCACTCGGTAAATTTTCAGAAATTGGCGCAATGGCAACAATATTTACTTTTGGTTTAAGTTGCGCAAGCGCATCCATGGCACTAATAACTGCAGCAGCTCCGGACATGTCCTCTTTCATGGTTTCCATGTGAACCGCTGGCTTTAAACTCAAACCACCCGAATCAAAGGTAATACCTTTACCAACAAACCCAAGCGTTGGCGCTTTTACGTCACCACAAGAATATTCCATGATGACAAATTGACAATCACGATCTGACCCAGCAGAAACTGCTGCCAGACCGCCCATTCCCATGGCACGCACTTCTTTTTCTGCAAACACTGTTATTTTAAGACCGCGCTTGTTAGCAATATATTTTGCTTGGTCTGCAAGATGATCTGGATATACCTGAACCGCCGGTTGATCAATCCAATGGCGCGATTGGTTTACTGCCTGTGCAATGATTTGTCCTTCTTTGACGCCCGCCTGAACTTTAGCAACATCATGGCCAATCGCAACCAAAGTAACGTCGGAAAGTTCTTTAACCTTACGTTCAGGGTCAGTAATGTATTCATCAAAATGATACGCAGCCATTGCAAGGATCACCGCTGTTTCATGCCCCAGGCGCTGCTCACCCAAGCCGAACAAATCCGCTGCCGGAAGTTGCAGTGCCGCCGAACCATCTTTGCAACCTTCAGTGCTACGCACCAACTTACCCAGTGCTCTACGATACGTTTCAATATCAATGATGCCTTTGTCATTGCGCTTGCCAAGCCCAATAAAAATAAGGTCGATCATACCTTTTTCTGATTTACCTGAAATAACAACTGTCGAAAGCGCTTTGCCGGTAAAAGTTTTTTTGGTAAAGATTTCTTGCAAGTTTGGCTGGAATGCGTCGGCTAACTTTTGCAGTTCACCATTAAATGCAAAATCCTGTTCACATAACAGAGCTATGCAATCGACCCCCTGTTGTGTAGTGAGTGGATTGGTACTGACGGTAATTTGTGTCATAAATGCCCCTTTTGGATAACAGAAAAACAAAAATTATTACCGCATAACAGTACCGTAAAAATCGTAGATTCGCCACAAAAATCATGGCGAGAACTTGAAATGCAATGGAGCATTTAGATAGTAAAGCCAAATCCAAGACGTCCATATGGATATCCAGAGTAATACCCATACCCTGGTCCCCAGTAGTTCCAATAATAAAAGCGGGCCGCCTCGCGCCGCGCGCGGTCGATCGCCTTTTGCTCAATGCGCGCATTAATGTCGTCAGCCAAATAGGCGTCAATAAAGTCTTGCAAGGTAGCACCATCAACAAAACCGCTCAGTGTAACCGGCTTGCGATCTTTACCTCTTAAAGGAGTACCATTTTTAAAGAGCATAAAGGTTGGCATGGTCGTTACGTTATAATCGCGCATTATATTGGCAAGATCAGCACGGCAAGCATTAACTTTCAAGAAGAACAAGCCTCCATCACGGTACGATCGCGAAGATGCCAATACACCAACCGCCCTGTCTAGAGCAGTCTGGCCAACACACCGATTTTTACCCCTTTTTGCCTTGGGCTCATTATAGAAATAAACAACAGCCAAACTATGCTTTGAAATCATGTAGTCAAATCGCTTTTCAGATTTGACTACCAACACTCGACGTGCATGCACCACACCAGTCGCCCCCAATGCGACCATGAGCACAAAACTTTTTGCAAGTATTCCCTTCATTATAACCCCACCCCTTTTTTTATTATCCCTCCAATGGTGCCTCTTGCTTATCGACTATCATTTCTTTTTTGCGCGTAGCGCGTAAGGTGCCATTAATAGCATCCTCTAAAAATTTTCTGACCTTTTCTGTATAACCCTCTGGGTTATAGAAAAATGAATCATAATGGCCTCGCCCATTGGTCAACCATAAGGTTTTATTGGTCGCACCTGAATTATTGAAAATTGAGGTAACCGCATCAACCGAAACTTTTTCATCATTTTTGCAATGAATTAAGAACGTAGGGACCGTGACATTGACAATACTTTGTACGGGAAAGGTCGGCAATGCATGCAAAATAATGTCATGCGAATCAAACTTGGCAATAACCTTAAGTACCATTTTAAGCATCGATTGCACATACGGATGGAAGGCATATCGCTGGAGTAAACTTTTTCCTGGTAAATCAAAGGTGTAGCCAAACAAGGTTATTTTAAGATTTTCAAGCCCTCGTTTAATAACGTTTTCCGAAGAATCAAAAGGACAATCTAAAATCATCGCATCAAATAGACTGCTATCTTTTGATTGTGCCTCAATAGAAGCCACTGCCCCCATAGAAAATCCGTACACAAAAACTGGCTTGCCCTTTAATGAAGGATGGCTCCGTAAAAAGTGTGCCGCCGTTATAACATCATAGGCTTCATCGCGACCAAGGGTGCAACATTGGCCTTCCTTATTTTCCCCATGGGCCCTAAAATCAAAACTCATAACGTTGAAGCGGCCTTTAGGCACAAGGCGCCGTAAAAAATTTTCATCAGTTTTGTCGCACATAAAACCATGGCACAGCAAAAGCGTGCCTACTGCATCCTTATAGCGAACCAAAACCCCATGGCGTACAATTTTTTTAGAAGAATTTGCACTTTCTGGCGAGTAAAGACGAACCTTTTCAACGGTGGCTCCCTTTATGGCCTGCATATCGCGAGAAACAATCATTCCATATTCCTCTACCGGAATATCAACCTGCTTTGCCTCACCTACAAGTACCTGAACAACCCCGAAGGCACATAAAAAGGCAAACAATCGCACTAAGCCTTTTCGACCCCGATTATGCATGCTCCCGGTACGTATCATGACCTTCTCCCTTATCACCAGCCCCCTGGCCACCCTCACTACATTACAGACTTTACCACATTACCCTTCTTCATATAAAAGTATAGCACTGAAATTTTTCAGATTGCAACAATTAACAAAAAGTTTTCCAATAGTCGCAGGGAAAGCTGCATCCAGACAGCAATTCTGGAACCAATCTTTCATAATTCATGTTTTATTTTTATTTATTTCTATTAAAAAATATAAGGTTTGACTTATCCCTATAAAGCAAATCGGGTTCAAATAAGCTTACCTGCTTATTTGAACCCGAATGTTCCTATATCTTAAAAGATTTTTAAGCCTTCAAATTCTGATTGAGGCGCGCCAAGAGCTCTTGCTTACTGATAACTTTATCTACCACTTCAACCTTTTTGCCATCTTTAAAGACAAGTAGCTGCGGAACGTCCTTAACTTTGAATTTCTTGGTAATATCAACAGCCTGGTCCGCATTAACCTTGAAAAAGGTAGCGGTTTCTTCAAGCTGCTGAGCGGCAAAATTAACCACCGGTTCCATTTGCATGCAAGTTGGACAGTTCGGCAAATAGAAATAGAGTACTGCTAACCCCTGCGCATCCCCTACCGCCTGTTTGAATGCCTGTAATGTTTCTAGCTGCTCAATTTCTAACGGCATAGAATTGCTCTGGGCTTTCTTTGTTCGAGCTATAAGCTGTGCTTCCACGGTAGCATTAAGACCAATTTCCCGCAGGAAAGTAAGCGCATCAAGTCCAGCCTTGGTGCCATCACCAGCGGAAGTCTTTGCCTGACGGTACCGATCATCTTCAACTTCCCCTGCCGCAAATACCCCTTCAAGACTGGTCTGCTGGGTACGGCCGGTCATAATAATATGCCCATGCTCACCGATAGCTAAATAATCTTCAAAAAGCTGCGAATTTGGGGTATGCCCAATAGCAAGGAACACGCCCGCCGTTGGCATAAGGTAGGTCTTACCGGTCAAGTTATTAAGAAGTTGTACCCCATTAACAAGCGAGCCATCACCAACAATTTCTTGCACTTCTACATTATGCACAACACTGATGGAAGGATAATCAGCAAGCCGCTGTTGCATACTCAACTTTGCTGCCATTTCACTTTTACGAACCAAAATAGCAATCGATTTAGCATAAGGAGCTAGCTGTGTTGCTTCTTCAATGGCTGAATCACCACCGCCTACCACAACTACATCGCTTCCTTTATAAAACGGAGCGTCACAGATTGCGCAGGTAGTAACCCCAGCACCCCAGTACTGCTGTTCCCCAGGAACCCCCAAAGTACGAGGGGTCGCACCGGTTGCAATAACCACGGACAGTGCATAAATAACCGTACCTTCTTCCGTCGTGATTTGGTAAGGCCATTCAGAAAAATCAACCGATGCCACCGCATCTGCTAAAAAGGTAACCCCTGCTGAAGCCGCATGGTCAACCTCTTTAACATGCTCTTTGAGCTTGTCTATAAGGTTTTTACCCAAAATAGACTTTTCCCCCAGCCAGTTGTCCACTTCACTTGTTTTGGTCAGCAACCCACCCGGCTCATTACCTTCAAGAACCAAAGTTTTACGCTCGCGGGAGGTATACAAGGCTGCACCAAGTCCGGCAGGACCAGAGCCTATGACAACAACAGGCCAAACATTCTCCTTTTCCAGCGCACTATTAAGATCAAATGGGTTAACCTGCCTTGATCGAGCATCTGCCAAACCAGCAAATCCGACCAAAGCCAACACCAACAACGTTACGCGTGAGATATTTCTTTTTAATATCATAAAGACCACCTTTTAGTTAGAGATACAACAAAAAACCAAGATCCATATCGACAAAAACCTTATTAACTATTACAGTAGAGCTATACCTATATAATTGTTTTATCACATAAGCACATTCTTATAAAGAAAGACAATCGAGATGAAAATTACAAGCTGCACGAACCGAGTCGCATTCCTTATACTCACATTTTGTAGTATAGCGAATATCTACCCAGACACAAATGTCCAAACTCTTGAAAAACCACAGGAAGCCGTTCTACAACAGGAACAGATTCAGGACTTGTACCAATCGCTTCTCAGCCAACAATTGAGCCAATTTAAAGCTATTGATTTTGCTATTGAAGACCTCATGCTTGCCATCGGCAATGATGCCATACCGGTCAAAAACAAACGCGCGTTCAGAGAAAGCGCCAAGGACCTGCGTGGCTCCATACAAGCAATCAGCAAAGAAGCATTTGTTCAAATCAACGGTGCCCAACTACACATGCTCAACTTCATCTGCGAACAATTCATTAACCACTTGATAACCGCCATCGACAACGGCTGCACTGAACTCCCGTTTTGTACCATTGATATAACCCGCCACAAACCAATCGACCCAACCCTTGAAGAACTGCAAGAACGGCTTGCTATAACAGCCGCTCGCCTACAACGGCTCAATGCAAAAGCAGAAACAGCGGGTCTGCGCTGGTACAACAAGGGCTACCGAACATTCGATTCATGGGTTATACAACCAACTGAAAAATACAAGCTCGCCCATTGGGCCGCAGGCATTACCGCAGCAACGCTTGTCGTCGGCTTATGCATCCATAAGCATATTGACAATGACAACACAGGCTGGTGGCGAACTTTTTTTGGAAAACGGCACGTGCCAGCGATAAAGCTTGGTGAAGGTCAGGCTGTTGAATCTAATGACAACAAAAATCTTGGCACGCTCGGAAAAATAGAAAAAGCTGTCCATGACATTTACAACCCTTCCTCGCTAGAAACCCTGATTCGTGGATCTATCGCTATTCCTATTATCTATCCGGTAGCAAAATCGGTCTACCAAGCACTTACCACCAAGCTCAGATACTGCCATAACCAACTCAAGGGCGGTACCTTTGCTAAAATGCCTGAAGAAAAACATATCATTAATCCACGCGTCAAATTTGATGATTTAGTGGGCCTTGATGACGCAAAAGAGACCCTTTCAACCGTGGTTAAGTACCTAGAAAACCCTGAACGCTTTACCCGTAATAACCTGGTTCCCCACAAAGGATACCTACTCACTGGCGCTTCCCGTACCGGTAAATCATTTATGGCCGAAGCTCTTGCGGGTGAAATCCAAGCGATGTTCAAACGTACTGGCCGCAGTGCACAAGACCTTAATTTCTATCCCCTCACCGCGGCAGAAATTGAACAAAATGGTATCAAGACCTTAATCAGCGCAGCAAAGAACCTGGCGCCGTGTATTTTGTTTATTGATGAAATTCACCTGCTTAATTTGCAACAAGTGACCAATTCAAAGACTTTGAGCGAATTCCTGTCAGCTATGAGCGGATGCTTGGAAGAAGACCCTGACAAAGTGGTGATTATTGTTGCCGCTACCAACAGACCAGAAACGCTCGACAAAGCGCTCAGACAACAAGGTCGTTTTGGCAAGGAAATCCACTTCACCTATCCATCTTACACTGATCGTAAGACCTTCCTTGAGCGCAAGATTAACAGCATCACCGATGCAAGCGCCTTTGATTTGGAAAAACTTGCCCGGGAAAGCGAAGGCAAATCATATGAAGGCCTGGGTGCTATGATCACCAGCGCGTGCCAAAAAGCATTAATCCGCGGATGTGCCATAACACAGGAACTATTAGAAGCAAGCTTTGATTCTGAAGTGCGTAACCTCATTATCGAAAACAACATGCAACTGGACAAAGACGAGCAACGTTTGCTTGCCATCAATCAAGCTGGCCATGCGCTTGCTATGACTTTGCTCCCTGAATGTAAAGAACAGTTGGCTAAAGTGACCATCAGCCCTTATATGACTGATCCGCATGAAGAATATGCCTACATGTTCAACCAACCAAAAGAAGTAAAACAGGCCAAAGTCCAGTATGGTAAGCTCTTTAGTTACCATACTAAAGACACCCGTAATATTAAGGGCTATCAAGACTACCTCCTTGAATGCAAATTGCTGCTCGCTGGCCATGCAGCAGAACAGATTATACTCGGCGCTTCCAGCTATTCGTATCGCAAAGAAGCGGCACAGCAGGCGTTTGATATCATGCTGGCGCTCGTTTCCAAAGGCCTTGCCGTGGACAAATTCCCTGATACGCTCAAAGCTCAGTATCTGGAAAAAGCACTCGCGCTGCGCGACGTATGTGAAAAAGAAGTTACTGCATTACTGGAAGCGAATAAAGAAACGCTTCTTGCAATTACGCAAGCGCTGCTTGCCAAAGAAAGCCTGACCGGCGCAGAAGTTGCTCTACTTGCAGGCATTACCCCGCTCACCACACCGGTTGATGCTGGTATTGTTGCCCGTGACTTAGGAATACAGGAAATACCAGCCTAGTAGGCAATGCCCACCAAGGCGTAACTGATTATTGTTAGATGTGAAAGAGGCCTCCAGTTTTTGGAGGCCTCTTTGTTTAAAGAAGTTTGTAAATTTTTTATTTTTTTGGGATGAGGGACAAGAATGACCTAACCCAGAACAAATACGGTAAACCTGCCTAATTTTTAGCGAATCCTGTCAATCATTGTAATCCGCTCTTGATAGCGTCCGCCACGAAACTGCGCAGTCAGATGAGCAATAACAATGGCAATTGCTTCTGAATTAGTAATATAATCGGAAGGAAGAACTAAGATATTTGCCTTATCATCTTCAACGCTCATGCGCGCAACATCAACATTCCAAGCGACAGCCGCATAAATACCCGGATGCCGATTGGCCGCAATTGCCATGCCAACGCCGGTTGCGCAGAGCAAAATACCTCGCTCAACGGTGCCTGCCAGTATTGCTTGGCAAACCGATTCGGAAAACACCGGATAGTCACTGCGCTGGTCATTATACGCGCCAAGGTCGAGCCAGGCAATTTCCAGCCCTTCAATAACAACGTTTTGTTTTAAAAATTCTTTAAGCGCAAAGCCGCGATGATCTGTGCCGATGGCAACGCGTGTGATCATGGTGTAACCCCGCCAGCCGTAGGAGCTTGTGCAGGCTGAATAGCAACAGCTGTAGGAACTTCCACAACGGGAATCCCAGAAGGCACAGGAGTTTGAGCAACATTGATGCCAGAAGCTACGGGAGCCTTGGTATCAGAAGCCGGGACCATCATGCTATCAGCTGAAATAGCGCCGAGCTTGTTAAGATCCCAGCAAAGCCTGGCTTCTTTGTAAACCGACCGGAAATACAAGGTCATCTCAGGAGTATCTTCCCGCAATAACGGTACTTCTTCACTATCGTTAGCGTCAAAAGTAACGCGATACGCAAGCTTAAAACGATTAAAGTGTTTACCAAAAAATGCTTTGTATTCCGGATCGAGCGCGATCTTTTTAATTTCCTGTGGCGCAAATGTTTCGTCGCCTATTTGTAAAAAGAGCGTCCACTCGCTATTTTCTTCAGAAATTGGTGCCAATGTGGTGCTCAACACAAAAAAGGTAATAAAATGTCTGTTTTCCGCAAATTGTCGACGCAAGAAAACTTTTTTCTGTTCTTCATCTTTGCCATACTTGAGCGCATAAATATCAGTATAGGCAGTACGCACTGCATCAGAAAGCCAGATCGCATCAAACATCGCAATAGTCGCAAATTGATCATAAAGAATTATTGACCGCACATACGCGTGGGGACTTGTGGTATCCACCGCAAGATTATCTCCCTGATGCAACGTCCTTTTGCCCCAGTCAACAAGACGACCACAACCGGAAAGCGCCATACCAAGAAAAGCCAAACAGGTGATGTGTACAATTTTCTGCTTCATTAATCATCCTCTTTCTTTTAAAATCTGTGTCATAGTAGTAGCCTAAAAAAAAGAACGCTTATTTACAAGCGTTCACCGTTACTCATTTTAACATTGAATGGACAATATCCTATGAAAAATATAAATCTCTTTCTTTCCTGGCGCTATCTTTGGGGAACACGCCAAGAAAAAAATATCGCGACCATGGTCCTCATTTGCAGCGCCTCAATTATGATCGGGACTTTTGCACTCGCACTGATTCTTGCCATCATGAACGGCTTTGAACACGTAACGCATGAAAAACTACGCGGTATCCATGCGCAAGTTATCATGCGGGCCTATGGCAGTGACCTCAATGTAAAAGAAATAGCAAAAGTTTTGCATGACGAATTTCCTGAAGTGATTGCATTCAGCCCCACCACGTTTAAACATGGCCTCATTCAAAGCGCCGCAACCGATGACATGAGCAATGTGGTTATGATCAAAGCAATCAATCCAGAACAAGAAAAAACGATCAGCACCCTTGAAGAAAAAATAACCCGCTCAATTGATAACAAAAAAACGCTGCGCGAACTACTCAATGCCGACCACGTACTGATTGGAGAAAAACTAGCGCGAGAAATTGGTGTAGTGCCAGGAGAACCAGCAACACTCCTTTTCAGCGGCGACACTAACCGTAAACAAAAAAAGATAACATTCCAGCAACATCCGACCATTGTCAGCGGAACCTTTAAAACCGGCATCGACGAATTTGACAGCGGTCTTATCATAGGATCTTTTGAACTATTACAAGAACTCTGGCCAGAAACTGGTGTTGAGCAGATCAACCTCAAACTCGCACCAGGCACTAACGAAGCCAACATAATTAAAGCATTACATGAACGTTTTGGCATTGAAGTTTATTCATGGCAGGATTTGTACCCCGCTCTTGTAGCCGCACTTAAATTAGAAAAATATGCGATGTTTTTTATCATCGCGCTCATTGCACTGGTTGCCAGCATGAACATTATATCGCTTGAATTTATGCACATCACTCAAAAACGGGGCGACATTGCAATACTAAAAGCGATGGGCATGCGCAATGCGTCCATAACGAGCATATTTTTGGGCATAGGATGCAGCATTGCCTGTTTTGCGTCGCTCATTGGCCTTGCGCTGGCCGGTGCCGTGGGTTGGATCCTTGAGTCCTTCCCGTTCATCGAGTTGCCAGATGTTTATTATGTTTCCCATTTGCCGATCAAAATGGAATGGCACCTCTTTTTACTGGTATTTGTTGTGGTGATGCTCTTGAGCTTTATCGCGACCTGGGTCCCAGCCCGCGCAGCACAAAAAATTAATATCGCCCAAGTATTACGGTTCGAGGCATAACCATGAATAAAAACAGACCTCTCATTTCTCATCTACCAAACTATGATCTGCCCAATCAACGGGTATTTTTACGTGCTGATTTAAACGTGCCGCTCAATGCCGGCAGTATCAGCTGCGACCATCGCCTACTTGCTGCACTGCCCACCATTGATCTTATTTTACAAAAAGGTGGTACCATTGTTTTGGCAACCCATATTGGCAGACCTTCCAGGCCCTCGCCAGAACTTTCCACCCGCATCCTCATCCCCTGGTTTGAAAATCGCGGGTATTCAATCCGCTTTGAACCTGACCTAGAAAAAGCTCACGCGCTGAGCATGCAAGACAATAACCAGATTGTTTTGCTCGAAAACATGCGCTTTTTCCCTGGGGAACAAACAGACAGCCGCCCCTTTGCTTTGCAGCTTGCTCAACTTGGCGATTATTACGTCAATGATGCTTTTGCATCGCTCCATCGGCATGACACATCCATCGCGTTTTTACCAACACTCTTTCCACGAGAAAAGCGCACCATCGGCCTGCTGATTGAAAAAGAACTTGGCATGCTCAACAAACTACTGCACAACCCCGCGCAACCGTTTGTGTTAGGTCTCGGTGGTGGCAAAGTGGAAGACAAGTTACCGCTTTTGTATGCAATGCTCGACATCGCACAAGTGATCCTTTTGTGTCCGGCTATTGTGTTTACTTTTTTGCAGGCGCAGGGTAAACCTGTTGGTAATTCATTAGTCGACACTAAAAATGAGCAGGCTTGTATGAAGTTCCTTGAATCTGCACGCGTCAAAAAGGTAAAAATTCTTTTTCCCGTTGATTATCAAATTGCCCAAGATACCTTCATGGGGCCGCTTTCTTTAGTGGAAGCCAATGAATTTCCCAAAAATGGAGTGGGGATTGCTATAGGGCCAAAAACGGCAGCATTGTATGCGCAAGAAATTCGGAACGCAAACACCGTATTTTATAATGGATTGATGGGTGACTTAAGACGAAAAGAAACATTGGACGGCATCGCATCCCTTTTTACGGCTATGGGAGCATCGCAAGCGCTCAGCATTGTTGGTGGTGGCGATTCAGTTGGAGCTGCATACCTGCTCGGGCTTGAAAAAAATATAAGCTACCTTTCAACCGGAGGTGGCGTAATCCTCGCCTATCTGACGGGCGCAGAGCTGCCTGGACTCCAAGCATACGATTAAAAAAAGGCCTCTTCTAACAACATCTTAAAAATTTTGCATATAAGATCTCGATTAAAAAATTTGTCCCTCGATATGATTTTGAGCAAAGCCCAAAAATCACTCGGGATGATCGTCGGGAAAAGACTCATGGTGACAGAATACTTATTAAAAAATCGGACAATAACTGAGCAGACTCAACCCGTTAAGCAAGTGTTCATCTGCAAAGGCATCATGCGCATCTGCTTTTTCATATAAAACAAAACCATGATTGTCATGTTTCATATTCCAAGTACAATACGCGTAATTTTTGAAGTCCAAATCGCGAGCAATATTTTTAGCCAACTCGTCATGCAGATTGCCACCCTTTTTTAAACTACAGCTCGCAACACTTCTTACTTTGTTGTTAAACTGCGATCCCTGCATTTCGGAACTGAATCCATGTGGATTTTCCCAAATATTACACGAATCGCCCCGCTCTTCACGGGAAAACCCGGCAACACCTTTGGTACAGTTGAAATCTGGATTGTCTACAAAATAGGCTGCTTTGGTTAAATTAAAGCAATCCTTTTGGCACAGGTCATACAAAACGAACTCTGTCACGTTGTCTGCACCATGCAAGCCCAACATTCTTCGCGGCAAACCGCTTAAACAACTGAGCATTTTACATTGCCTTTGGAGCAATTCATTCTGTTCCATTTCAACTCCTTTCTTAAGTTCTTCATTAAACATCGCTCTCTTTTTTCAAAGTTACTCCAGTTCATAAGCAACTGCAATAACATACTTAAGATTGGCCCAGAATCGCACACACAGAGCCATAAATCAGATTTTTTTCTAAATGCTAAAGCACCGTTAGATTTGACAGGTTAAAACCTCTTTCTATACTGTACTACTATAAGAACTTCATACGTGGGACATCCCATCTATTAAATTCCAAAAAAATGCAAAGAGATACTTGTGAATACTACCCAAAAAAAAATACTTTTTTGCTTCGCCCTCATGCTGGCAACTTCGTTAACACTCAAAAGTCGTAGCCCACATAGACCAGTTAATCCATTCATGCCTTCCATATCAGCACAATGGATAGGTGATGACAAAATACATGTCTTTAAAAGCATGCACCTCCAAGAATATCCCTTTTTCCAAACATATGACCCAACTTTTTTTAATGAGCATCTCCTACCAAATAGCCCTATCGCCTTCAGAAATGATCCCCATGTATCTATTGATGGCAAAAAGCTCAGTGAGCTTATAGAAACCTTATTGGATGAAGTACAAAACAAAAAGACCAAATATACACACTTTACCATCCTGCAAACTAAAAATTTCAATCGCAACAGTTCCTGCGGACTTATTGTGGTCAAGTGCAAACAGTTTCCTTTTGTGGTAAAACTTTTTATTGAAACCCCCGAAAGCTTTACCAATCCCTGGTGCAAAGGATTTGAGCCAACAGTTTTGTTTTACATGGGCGGTGGTATCAACAGACATCTTTCTGGCTTTACACGGCTGCGCAACCTAGAAACTATACGACAACGCATCGCACAAGATTCCTACTGGTCTACATTTGTAGATACGCCACGCAAATGGTTCTGGCTACCCAAAAAGGGAAAGGAGTTACGGGTGGTAAGTTGTAATATCGGTACCATTAAATATCAAACGATTGATATACCGGGTATTTTTGCCATCGTGGCCGATGAGATACAACCGGACCCGCTCAATCCCTCAACCAGCCCCAAAAACAGATCCCTAGCACTTAATTTGTGCGATTTTTTAAATACACAAATCGACCCGCATATTACCAACTTCATGGTTGAAAAACAGACGGGTAAATTTATGATTATCGATACGGAACATTTTCCAACCATGGTTGGCTTTAGGGAAAAACAGACATTCGATGGGTATTTGTCCTGGTATGCTCAGTTAACGAGCAAGTACACTAAAAACATGTTATTTTCAAACAAAGCTGAACTGCGCCAGCAACAACTGACCCCAACAAAACCACTTTTTCTATCAAATATTTGATTAAGGTGCCGCTTCTCGTTCCATACGGCGGAGCTTTTCCTGAAATTGCGAACTTGAAGCAGCGTGTAACTCGATCCTACTAATGGCATGCATTACCGTAGAATGGTCGCGCCCTCCTAAAAAATCTCCAATGTCGCGTAGCGATTTATTGGTCATTTTTTTCATTAAAAACATCGCAACTTGCCGAGCAAAAGAAAGTTCCTTATTACGGTTTTTGGATCTTAAATCGTTCAAGTCAAATGAGTAATGTTTTTTGATACAGGTCACCACATCTTGTAAATCAATGGCGCGGCTATTCGATTCCCGTGCGTAGGCAAGAACTTTTTCCGCCAGATCTAACGTGATTGCTTGCTTAGTTAATGAAGCAAAGGCCACAACACGGATCAATGCCCCTTCCAATTCCCTGATGTTGGAGATGGTACCTGAGGCAATAAAATGCGCTACCTCATCGCTGATGACCTCATTATTGAGCTCTGCCTTTTTTTTGATAATGGCAATCTTTGTTTCCAGCAGTGGTTGCTGAATATCTGCGACCAATCCCCAGGCCAAACGAGAACGTAATCGCTCGGCTAGCCCTTCAATATCATTAGGAACTGTGTCGCTGGAAAGCACAATTTGCTTGTGTGACTCATGCAAAAAATTAAAAATATGAAAGAATGCTTCCTGCGTTTGCTCTTTGTTGGAAATGAACTGAACATCGTCCATCAAGAGCACATCAACATTTTTATATTTTGCATGAAAGGTATGCACTTTATTGAATCGTATTGCATTAATAAATTCGGTAATAAAACGGTCAGTCGGCTGATATAAAACAACCGCTTTTTCATGTTGTCGTTTTATGCCATTACCAATTGAATGCAAAAGATGAGTTTTGCCGAGTCCTGAACCGCCATAAATAAACAAAGGATTATAAAGACGACCTGGTTTTTCCGTCACCGCATGCGCGGCGGCAAAAGCAAGCGAGTTGCTTGGCCCGACTACAAAAGTATTGAATGAATAGGTACTATTCATATGCCCACGCGGCTTTACCAAAATGTCTTGCGATGGCAGCGTATTAGCCTCTTGCCGCATTTGTTCAACCGGCAAAACGATGGCAGGAATAATAGGATTAAATTTTTCAATGGTTGCGTTGCTGCGTGCATCAGCGTCGACAAAAACGAGTGTTAAGTTTGTGCAATTGAGTAACCGCCCAAGATGAATCTGAATAAGATCTAAATAGTTGCGCTGAATCCAATCGCGAACAAATGCGTTCGGAGCCCGTACATGGACTACCTTTTTTTGGGCATCCCAAGACGAAAGTGAAACAGCTTTAAACCAGGTCTCAACAACCCTGCTGCCCACTTCTTCTTTAATGATTTTTAAAAAATCTTCCCAAATCCCCGTTATCACAAATATTTCTCAAAAGTTATAGAGGTATGACGCTCATAGTCAATAATAATGTACGTTATGAGGCGGTACGAATATACCGCGTGCAACTTACTGTATAGCAATCATTGGTAGTTATCAATCCCTCGATACATTTTCCTACGGAAAACATTCCCTACTACGCGTTTGTTTTTACAAACTAGCTTCCTACGTCACCCGGGTTTACTCCTGAGTAGCGACAGCGTATCGAAGGACTATGGCGGACCCGGTCGAAGGGCACAGCGGTACGCACGGAGATGCACCTAATTTTATGCGCAAGCAAGGTAAGAGTTGATTCCATCGCGCATCCCTTGAACAAGAAGATGCTTATAATTTTTAAGCAATAATGCATCGTCCTCATTTGATACGAATGCAACCTCAATCAAAGCTGCGGGCATACGAGAGCCTAATAGAACTTGCGAAACTGAGTGTTTCACATGACGATCAACAACGGTCGCATCCTTTTTTTTTATCGATTCAAGGATGTTATTTTGAAGGTTCTGAGCTAACAATAAACTTTTTTCATTACGGTCATGATGAAACTTTTTTATTACAGATTTGTCGCGACTTCCAAGCTCAGAAAAACAAGGTGTAAATAAATTGTCCGCTAAACAAAATGTCTCAACGCCACGCACTGCACTTGAAGGAGCAGAATTAGCATGAATTGAAACAAAAAGATCGGCGCTCGTACCATTAGCGCGCAATGTACGTTGATCCAAAGCCAACGTAACATCATGATCACGAGTTAAAAAAACCTCTAGTCCATCATTGCGCAAAAGCTGAGCAAGGCTCAGCCCAAGATCAAGCGTCAGATCCTTCTCCTTTAAAGAAAAATATCCCTGAGCTCCAGTGTCGGATCCGCCATGACCACAATCGATCACCACTGAGCGTTTGGGTGTTGCGCATGCCATACGCAACATGTCTTTATCTTTTTTTTGAATCTGAGCAAGAAGCTGTTTATCATAAAACTTGAACACCACTGAATTTTGACCTTGGATAGCAGTATAAGTTTCACACTCAAACAGAACATTTTCCGGGTCAAGCTTCACAATAAGCATTATGCCCTTAGTCGGCTTGCTCACTACTTGTATATCGATGCTGTAGGGCATAGTATCATTCTGTTTCAAACTCTTAAGTTGCGCCCGCACTCCATGGTCTGCAACAATATCAGCAGCTGGAATAAAAAAAACCCAATTTTTTTCAATTTTTTCCGTATGAGCAGGCAGTGGATTTATGGTCAGATCCTGCTTGAAATACAATGAAACCTTACCCAATTCTAAGTTTTTTACAGCAGCATCTTTGGAAGTAACCACATGATGATCAACCTGAATCAATTGATTCTGCCCTTTTGGCGCACTCGCTATCTTAATGTCAGGCGACACCTTCACATTCTTTGCCGCTTTAACCCGCTGCGACACCGGCACAAAGCCAACGGCGGGACTGTTCATCATCACAGCCCCAACAATAATCACACGCATAAAATTCTTCATAATCCCCCTTTTTCTGTAATTGACCTTCAATCTCTAACCCCTGTCTTTAGGGTAGCAGTGCTGATGCGAACCTGTCAATAAAGCCCGATATAAAGGGACCTGTCTTTTGCACACGGCCATCTTTATGAAATTTTTTTAACCGCTGGTTCTGCGACATAGGTCAAACGATGTGACCGTTCCCAAGCACGTAAAAAACTGGTAATCGGATAATGTTTAAGCGTTTTTTCCGCATGGTCATGTGCCGGATCATGGCAAATAACTTTTTTGGTACGAGCATTCCAACCAACCACCAACAAAAGATGCCCTTGGCTATAAACTTTTGGCGCTCCCTGCAAATGGCCACGCACACTGACCACAACAGGGATACCTCGCGTCAAACAAGTATGCAAATTTTTAAATGAGTTAAAGCGAGCGGTAGCAAACCAAACAAGCCCATCGCAACGCTCAAATGCATGCGCCATGTTAAATGGCCAACTACCATAGACATTGAGCCCGCTGTCAAATACCTTGTTGGCAAAATCTACCGGATCAACTCTCTGATCACTCAAATAGCTTGTTAACATACTACATGAAGTTGGCGAGCAAAAACCCCCATTGCGCGGGTGCGCCAGGGCATATTGTGCCATCTTGGGAACGCTTTTTATCGAAACAGAAGGAAGCTTTAAAACACCATCTTTTATCTGTTCTGGTTTAAATTTCCCAAAATCAGAAATCGAAACTGCAAAAGATTTAACCATGGAAAGGTCCGCACCTGCATGCGCCATAATTTTTATACGAAACCCATCCGCTTTTGACTGGTTACCGGTTTCTAAGCGAACATGTTTATATTGTGTCTTACCATCTCCAGGTTGATCATACGAGCGCTGAACACCATCGCCCCATTCCATCATTTTATACCAATCGGTCCATCTTTTTGTTTTGGCATTTCGCGATTTTACCCAAAAAGAATAGTGTCCCGTATCCCGAAACGCATTCCAAGAAAAAACAAGTTGCGTAAATGCTTCAACCCCTTCTTTGGAAAACATGGTTACTCTTTTGCTCGCATTTTCTTGGAGCTCTGCTTCGGAAAATATTTTTTGATGAAGCCACGTCCAACTATCTTCTTTGCCGTAAACTACCGATCCACCAAGCAAGGCGCCCATTAAAAAAATAATTCTGCCCTGTTCATGCATAAATCTCTTCATACTACTACCTTTTTTTATGTTGATCCCCACACCCTTTTTAACATTCTAAACAAGCACTATCACAATTTTCAATGGTTTTATTGGCCATAATTATATAAAATCTTTCCAAATGTTCACGTACTAGTTCATACTCATACTAAGAACTCATTGCATGTACCAGAAGGAGAGGTTTATACCATGAAAAAGATCATTCTACTCGTCATGTCATTTTTGTCTCTATTAACCTATGCCATACCAACTCCCTACCTGGCTGTTACCAGTGTACCGGTAGTCAACCTCATAGGGCAACCACTGACTAACGATCTTGCAGCATTTTCCCATGATACCTTCCCTTTATGTGGGAGTGGCCGCAATGCTGCCCTCGCATGTCCACGATTACATCAGCTACTTTTTAATGAAATTGTCGACGTCCTTGAAGAACGAGGCGAAGAAGTTTACATAAAAATACCCCACCTTTTTTATGTAACACAGGCATCAGTGGAACCACAAGCAAACTACTGGACCCTCAAAAAATATTTCATACCGCTGCAAACACTTGCGCACATGAACTGTGCAATGTCTACCTTCCCAACCCCCATCAACTTCAAACATGGCACCTTGGAACATGCGCTCAATAACACGGTTACTCTCATACACCCTTTCAATGACCCGGTCGCTGACCAAATCTATTCCGCAGGGACACGCTTTGTGCGAGCAGACCAAGACAGTGACAAAAAAGGCTACGATGTTCTGATTCTTGAACCACGAGATTTCAGCGTTAACACGGTAACCATCCCAAAAAAACTATGCATAGCTCATGAAGAAATGAACCAACAAGCGAGCATTAAACAATTTATTGAAATCATCCACGCCTGGGCCCATCCACCAGAAGGGCACATCCCTTACGTATGGGGAGGCTGCAGCTTTGCAACGCCATATGAAAACATACCCTTTAAAGAATGCGCCAAGTCACACAAAAAAACGAAAGCATCCTACTATTGCCACAATAGATCAACCGACATGCCTCATACCGGGTTTGATTGCTCAGGTCTTATTGCACGCGCTGCACACATAGCAGGAATACCCTATTTTTATAAAAATACGCAAACGATTGAAAAACATTTAAAACGATTAACCAAAAATGACACGCTCTCAGCTGGTGACCTAATTATGATTCGTGGACACGTTATGATCGTTGCCAATATTGCAAAAAACACACTCATCGAAGCAAGTTCATATCTGTATGGCAGTGGCAGAGTGCACGAAGTGAAATTGAATAAAGTTTTTAAAGGGATACGTACCTACCAAGAACTGGTTGAAGCAAGTTTGAATAATAAACCGTTCACCCGTTTAAACAGCCTGACCGGCAACAGTGAAGGTGTATTGCCCCGCATTACTCTATTGCGCCTTGCAAGCGCTTGGGATGCTCAAGAGTACACGCACAAAAAAAATCCGCCCCTGCAATGAGCTAACCCGCGCCGGCCAATTCAACGCCAGTGAGCAATAACCGTTTGGCCGCCATACACTACCTGCCCAACACCAACAGCCGGCACTGCTTCTTTTGGTAAAAAGAGATCAACACGCGATCCAAATCGAATCATGCCAAATTTGTGCCCAAGCGGTACAACCTGTCCCTTGTTGACCCAACAGCAAATTCTACGCGCTATGGTGCCCGCTATCTGACGGACCATTATCGGATGTCCCGTTGTGGTTACCATGCGAACATCATTACGCTCATTCAGCTCAGAACTTTTTGGCAAAAAGGCAAAGGTGAAGGCCCCTGGTTTGTAGATAACCTCTTCAACAGTCCCCGCTGCGGGTAGCCAGTTAACATGCACATCAAAAGGAGAAAGGAATATAGAAATTTTATGCGCAAACCCTTCAAGCGCATTTAAAGGATCATATTTGATGGCAACCACCTTACCATCAGCCGGACAAACAATAACAGTGTCATCGTGCAATGCAGCCAAACAAACGCGATCGGGGTTGCGGAAAAAATAAAAACTAAAAGCCAAAAAACCAAGGATGACGCAAGCAATCGGCCGATACCAAAGCAAGGCCCCAATAATCATCACCACCAAAACAATCAGTATTTGTGCTCCTTCAGTCCAGATCAGATTGGCACTAAAAAAATCAACAAAATAAGAAAGCTTCATACAATACTCCTTAATAAAAAAACCAGGTACTTTTATAAGGTACCTGGTTTTTTATTAAAATTAAAAGAAGATCTTTATATGCACAGATGGATCAATGCCCGCACGGACAAGTACCGTGTGCCCCGGTAATGGGACAAACGTCTTCATCTGAATCATCGTCGCCAGAAAAATCTCCCGCATCGTCTGGTACGTGGCCACCGGTAGTGTCATCAGCATCATCCCGACCACCGCCGCCACCACCAAACCATCCATCAAACCAACCGGGCGTATCTTTAGATTTGACCCTGTCTCTGGATTCGTCATCAGTTCTCTCTTTTGCTGCAAAAAGCGCGGTCTGCTTAGCCTCAATAGCCAGTTTTTCTAACTGCAGCCGCTTGAAGTCTTTCCAGTTTTTAGCATCTCTTTCCAGAGCATCGCGTGTAATCACTTCATAAGCCATAAGGGCAGAAATTGCTACCGCATAGACCCATGGCGTAGAACTTTTGCTCGGAGTATATCTTTGACTGTAGGCCCAAAAAAGACCCGGCACAATAAAAGGGCTGGACATCAAGGTCAAATTTTTAACTTCCTTAACCAACGCTTTTACCTGTTTGGTTGTCTCATTAAACGTTCTTCTAAATTTCTTTCTCCCTGCAACATAAATCTGATCAAGCACATAAATAGTCGTTATGGCTGCTGTAGGATACACAAAATAAGCCACGGTTTTACTGCTGATTGCATGCGCCTTAGTTGGCGTTATTAATGCTGCGCCAGTACCGGCTATTAAAAAGCTCAAAAATAGGCTTTTAACGTGTGTGTTCATAGAAACCGTTTTCCTCATAAATAGAGACTCCGAATTAGGTATAGTCGCTTTCATTAAACTCCAACAGGTGCAACACACTCTTCAACTGATACTACTGACTCTTGAGTCGGAGCAACTTTTTGTGTGCCATAACCAATCTTTTTCTTACTCCATGCTACAATCGCTTCACGGTTTGCCCAGAGGCAACACGCAGCAACAGTGCCGATAACAACGCCCTGCCAGTGAGCATACAAAAAAGATGCTTTTTTCAATACGCTTGCTCGTTCTTTTTCCTCAAGTGTCTCGAGTATCGCCCGCTGTTTGCCAATGATCTCGCCATAGGTCAACGCTTTTTCTAGGTTTTCAGTAACAAGATATTTTGTTTCTTTAGCTGCTTTTTTAACGGTAAGGAATCCATCAACCAGATAAAAGCCAGTCCCAGCAGCCATACAAGCAAGCACCGACGACAACGTATCAATCGCATGTACCTTGGTTGGGGTCAAAAAGGCTGCCCCATTACACGCTATCAACAGGCTCAAAAATCCATTTTTTACATAGGTATTCATAAAGGTAGGCTCCGTGTTAATTCTCGTCATTCTTATTGGACTTCAACCAGTGGGTCACTTGTACCGCAACCAAATTTTTCCTTGCACCATCGAGCAATGGCTTCACGATTAACCCAAAGACAGTACGCAGTAACGGTCCCTGCCGCGATTACCTGCCAATGGTTATACAAAAGAGATGGTTCACACAACAAATTTGATGCTTTCCCTTGTGCTCGCAGCGCCTCTATCTTTGTCTGCTGCTTGGCTACTATGTCTTCAACGGTTGCTAATGCATCTGATTGCTTACCGACCGTTTCCGTTAAGGACTTAACCTCTTTTTGCATTTCACCGTATTCACGATGCACTACATAAGCAAATGCTGTGGCAGCCAAAGGACATACCCCATATTTTATCATGCCTTGTGCATAGCCCTTCAGGCTTTGTGCATCAAAAGCTTGCGCGCTAGTTGAAGTTAAGAGCGCTGCACCATTAAGGGCTAGCAAAACACTCAAAAATCCGTTTTTAACATATTTGTTCATATGAAAAGATCTCCGCATAATTATAAAGATAGACCAACCTTTTGCTTGCCCCACCGCGCCCATTTAATAATCGCTTCACGATTCACCCAAAGACAATAAGCGGCAACAGTTCCAATCGCTATACCTTGCCAATGGTTTTGTAACACGCAGTACCAAGCCGGCGGGTTTTCTAACCATTCTAATGCAGCCTTTTTGCCCGCTACAATTTCTAGCCCTCTAAGCTCAACCTCATGAGATTTTTTTCTAAATGCTTCTACGACAACTTGCTGCCGAGCTCTTTGAGCATCATAATAGGACTTTGGATAGCTCATCAAACTCTTAAAAAATTCGTCCTGCTCACTGCAGGTTGGCATCTTTTTAAAATTTGCCACTGCTGCCTCAAGATAGTCAGCACATTCATTATTTTTTTGAGCAGCCACAGCTATAGCTTTTTCTACTTCAGCCCTGGCGAGCGCCAACTCCGAGGCTCTCAATGCCTGTTTTGCCCGAGTAATAGAATCGTCGCAAGCTGCCGGCAAACAAACGCAAAGCGCCATGGCAAAAAATAGTGCTCCAATTGCCTGTCTCTTACTCATACATCATTCTCCCAATTAATGGAAATGCACCCGAGGTGCTAGCTAAATACACATTTCATGTCACTTTAATGTATCATCCGGCAGGGATATAGTCAAAATAAAAAGAGGGACAAAGCGCCTATTTAACGCAAGTTTTCAGCCCTTACTACTAACAAATTTCCCGGAGAATTTTGTGAATAAAAAAACCAGAAACCCTTTATAGAGATTCCTGGTTTTTGATTCTATAAAACGGTACCCATGTACCTAAAACTTTCTAAGCAATCGCATCAAACTCAGCTGCTTCTTGTGCGGCCAGACGCGCCTTGCTTTCAGCTTTCCATCGTTTGGTGTCAGCTTGCAGTTGCACCAAGCGATCCATCATTTCAGCCATTTCTGCACGTTCTGCTTCTGACAAGCTCTGGGATTCGTCATCCGATCTAGCCCCAAGCGGCTTAGCATTATTATTGCGCAGATAAAGCAGCGCCAACAAACAGCCTATAGCGCAAGCCCGCGTCTTTGGTGTTGACTCAGGATAGAGTGCTACTCCTGCAGCAATGAGCGAAACCGGTAAAACCGCTTCCCGTACAAATGCTCTACCTAAAGCTTTTATCGTCTTTGCTATCTGCTTGATGCCCCACCAGCCAACAAGGGCTGCCACACCACCGGTTACCAGCAATGCATTTGTTTTCATGGTATCTTTTTGCGAGCTGAGGTTAAGCATTTTCCATCGCAGCGTCTTCCAATTCCAAGCATGCGCCTGCGTGGGGGTCACAAGCGCAATACCACTGCCTGCTACCAGGAGCGCTAATAACCAACTTTTGTATATTTTTACCATGCTCACGTCCTCATTCATAGCCATTTGGCCCTGCTTGGCACCAAAGGCAGCAAATCTGTTTGAAAATAATGCTCTTTCGTTGTCTGTATGAGCTTTAAGAGTATCAATGTTCAACAGGACGGTCAATTGGAGCCCGTCTTTACCTTTGGCTCCGGCGGGCAGGTTATGCAAGACTTTAGGTTGGCAAGCTATTTTTTTGGGGAAATTTTACTCTTTTATAAAGTGCGGACAGATGTTCTTGTCCAGTTCAGAAGACCGCGCAGATTGTTCTTGCTCAACGCAGCAGACAGTTGATTCTTACATTTGTACGCCAAGGTACTCAGTTCTTTTCTATATTTACAGGCTACCACCACAGCACCAATTACAGCTAAAGTGGATGCATTATTTCTCACCCATGCGCGAGCTCTGGTCAAAAGAGGCCTAGTAATTTTTGGTTGGATATGCGGTGCATCCAAAGTTGGTTGCGTGCGTGCAAACTGCTCTTGGCCAGCAAGAGCGGCCTCACGATTGTACGGTAAATTATAATGACGATAAAAAGCATGTACTACATTACGGTAGATTCCACCATTTTCTCCCCATGGCAGGTTAGCATGCGGTCCGCGCTCAAGCTCAAGAAGATGAGCTCTGGTATGCCCAGATTCAACTATTTTCCGGTAAAGGTTTATGGTACTTGAAGACGGAATAAGACCATCTTGCTTTGAACAAATTAAAAGTATTGGGATATCTTTACTGATCTTGTCCACAACCTGAATTGGTTGTATCCCGTTTGGATTATACCCACCCAAAGCGATACGTTTTGCGGCATATTCTATGCCGGGCATTTCACCAATAAAACCAAATTTATACTCAAGTATACTTTTGAGTTTATCAAACGGAGATTCAAGCACAAGAGCCCTTACCTGCCGGACATCCTGAGCAGGCGCGGTTCCCATAAAATTTAGGATTGTTGCCGCCCCACGAGAAACACCTGCCAAAATAACTGGCCGCCCCTCAGATGCTATGGCATGGTATGCACCTTGCAGGCATCTCATATCACCCTCTTGGGCCAGACATGATGGCTTTTTCTTCCATCTAGGATGTGCCGATGAATCTTCAAAGTCAAAAACCTCCAAGGCTCCTTCTATAAACCCTTTTCCAGAACGATGATTATAGCGGCAATGTTCTCCGTGATTACTGCCGCCACCCAAGCCATGAGCAAACAAGGTAGTAACCTCTTGCCCCATTGCCTGCATCGATGCTACCAAAAATCCGGCGCAAAAGGCCGCAGTACGTAAAAATTTAAAGAATTTCATTTGAATGCCTCCATTTAAAGATGCAAATATGATCATTAACTATCCAGGCACACATTGCTCCTGGATATTCCACTAATATTTATAATAGTAACATGAAGATCGGAGTGGCGCAAAAGCCCCCTAGAATTGCCAAGCGTCTTTACTCAATCGGCTCCTGCGTTAGAAGCGCCCTTTTAAGTTCTGCAAATCGATCAAGATTGCCCAAAAGAACAAAACCTTTAATCCGCCGCTCGGCGTCGAATACAAACTGCTGATAGCCGTTAAAATCATGCCACACAACCACCTCAAACCCCGGCGTGCCTGGCTTAAGGCCGCATGCTGCGATCGGCACCCCAAAAAATTCAGAAGAGCTGATAATGACAACGCCCGGGTAGATCTTTTGCTCGCCAGCCATACCATAGGCGGCCGTCATACCTTGCAGCATGGCATCAGCCCACATACAACTTTGAATGAGCCCGCCCGTCAATTGATCCTTAACCGCCGCAACGTCGCCCGCGGCGTAAATATCCGGGTAATTGGTTTGCATAAAATCATTGGTTTTAATCCCATTGCCATACAGCTCTATTCCCGCTTGCGCTGCTACCTGACTATTTGGTCGCGCCCCGATTGCGCAAATAAACATATCAGCAATGACCTGCTCGCCACTGTTGAGCACAACTCCCGCAAAGCGTGAACCCTGCGCAGATATCTCTGCACTTTTATCTGATGTGTGCCGCAGGCTCGAAAGCAAGCCAACAACTTTGTCATCAACACACAGCGTAACGCCACATATAGCCATATGGCTTTCAATAAAATCTGCTCCGGCAGAATCAAGATGGTGCGGCAGCACGTGCGGTGCCATGTCGACCACCACCACTTCAAGCCCTAACTTTAAAAGCGCATCCGCACATTCAAGGCCAGTAAACCCAGCTCCCATGACCACCACTTTTTTTGCCTGATGTTCCTGCATGTCGGCCTGAATACGCTGAACATCGGTAAGCGTATGGAACGTAAAAACACCCGCCAATGTATCAATGCCCTCAAGAGGCGGAATAAAGGGACTCACTCCCATGCCAAGTAGCAAGGTGTCATAATCAATGGTTTGCCCATCTGATAACGTTACGCATTTTTCATTGGGTGCAATGGCGGTAAGCCGTGTTTCCAAAATAAATTGTATATTTTTATTCTGCGCCGTAGGCATGTAAACCTGCTCGATGCTCTTTTTGCCCGCAAGATGGTCAACCAAAAAACAGGTATTATAAGGAAGTTCTTTCTGAGCGGTTATGCATACTATCTCATCGTCTGGCCGCAGTCGACTGAGCCTATTTATCGCCCCGATTGCTGCTGCTGATGAGCCGATGATGACATGAGTTTTGTGCATATTGAATTTCGAAAAGAAGAATTATGTATTAATGCGCCCGACAGGAATCGAACCTGTGGCCTACAAATTAGGAATCTGTCGCTCTATCCAACTGAGCTACGGGCGCATTAGTAAGAAAATTTCAAATCTTTTGCAACTTCATTTAAAAGTCTAGCATGAGCTATCAGGCAGACTGACATTAATATTACACCATCAATTAATTATCGCCACTCTTTTTAGCCCCATTGCCGCTACAACCAACTCGACAGAGATAGATGATTTGTTACTCTGAGCCGTATCAACTCATTGGTACTCCAAATATTAAAAGGAAATACGTATGAATCATAAAAAACAAAGCATCATTATTGTACTGCTTTTTGTCTTTTGTCACAGCCAAGCAGCTGAAAAAAAAGCAGCTCCCCAATTAACTCCGCAAGCGCCTAAATCTATTAGCCTCATTAGTAATAACCAAGCAACTGCGCAAACTGCTTACACGTTACCATCATTAATACGATTCCAACCAAAAACACCTCCATCAAGAACAGTGTCCCTTCATCCCTACAAGCGCACCTTGCCAACCAGCCAGCAACCTGCAAGTCCACCGCAAACACGCCCACTAACCCCCGCACCCTCAAACTTGAATAACATCCCCGATTTCATGCTCCCTGAACAAACTCTAGCAATTCAAGAAGATGCGCGACCATCCAAGGTAGCCCGAACTGCGTCTATCCAAAACAATGAATTGCGCATCTTTGCCACACTGGGACATTTGGCGCTGGAAGATAGAAAAAGTGAGGAAAAAAGAAAAAAGGCGAACAAAGATAACGCTAACATCTAAAAAGGACTGATTTACCAACAAAAGTTCCGGTATTTTTAGGAATCAATAAAACCTAACAATACCGGAACTTTTAATTTTGCCGCGGGTTGATCAAGAAAATTTGAACCCAAGTAGGACTATCGCCCTTTGCCGCCGCCTTTAGTATGAGTACAGCCTTTTTGGCCACACGCTTGTACTACTACAACCGGCAGAACCAAAAGAGCGAACGCGAATAATATAGCTTTCTTAGAATTCATCATTTTAGGGTTCCTTTACTTAATTGGGAATTAATACTACGACAACTTATCGGTTAAAGGGTACTGCACTGCCTAGGTGCTCGTCAAGGAGTCGGTGGAAATATTTATTTATACCTGGGGGAAGATGGTGCGCCTGGCAGGAGTCGAACCTGCAACCAACGGATTCGAAGTCCGGTACTCTATCCAATTGAGCTACAGGCGCAAAATGTAAAATTACAGGCTCAATAGTACCACACTATTTAACATCTGCCCATAACTTTTTTATTAATTATCTCCCATGCAAGGAAAGGGCCCCCTTAACAACCCCAAAAACCTGGTGTATACTACTTTTAGTATCAATAACCATAATAATTATAAGGAATCGAATGAACAAATTACTTTTAAGCGCACTTTTGGCATCCTCTCTTTTCGGAGCAGGCCTGCAAGCCATAGAAACAAAAAACCAAAAAATCGAGCAAATTTTTGAACTCACACACAGCAAACAGATGGCTCCGTTGTGCGAATCCGTTTTTACAAACGCTAATATTACCGACGCATCAGTTAAAAACGCTGCAATGACCAAAGTTATGAGCGCCATAAAACAAGATTACGTTACTGCTATGGGAAAACTTTTTAGCGAACTCGATGTTGATGTCATGCTCAAATACAATGGGTCCGCCACCGGTCAACGAGTTACATCAATGATGATGGAAGTAAATACTGAAATGCAAGAAGCATGGTCTTCCTTCATGACCATTATTGAAGAGTTAGCAGCATCGCCAGAAAAAGCTAACACGGTTGTTAAATCAACGAGTGCAAACAATGGCACTGCTAAGGAACAAAAAATCGCACAGCTTTTTGAGCTCACACAAGACAAGCAGATGCTCATTGCCGGCTTTGAACCTTTCTTTGCAGGTGCCAATATTACCGATGCAAAAGTTAAAAATGCCGCAATAGACAGACTTTTTATTACCTTAAAACCAGCGTACATAAAAGCCCATAACAAGTTTTTTAGCGAAGCTGAGATTAATGCAATGCTCAACTACCATAGCTCTGCTACTGGCAAACGCTACATAGCAACTACTATGGACATCGCTGCTGCTATGCAAAAATCATTTATGGACAGCTTGATGCCTATCCTTGAAGCATCAGCGCAAACAGCACCAACGCCAGCACCTGTTGAAGATGTTGTTAAGTCAGCAGCGGTCATCCATTTTGATGCGGCAACCAAAGATAAAAAAACCGACGATGAAATCCGTGCGCTTTTTAACAAAGAAATCGGACACGATGGTTTAACGGTTGTTAAATTTTCATCAACCTGGTGCCCACCATGCAAAGCCTACGCTCCTATTTTTGACAGCGTTGCTGAGCAATTGACGCAAGTCGTCATTGATGGCAAAAAAGTTGCCGTAAAATATATCGCCGTGGACACTGATGCGGCAGCTGCGCTCGCTCAAGAATATTCAATACGCTCGATCCCAACAACGATCTTTTACAAAAATGGTAAAAAGATCGATTCAAGAGGTGGATCCATCAAAGGGGAAACCTTGAATTCCTTAATCGGAAAATTAGCACGTAGCTAACAGACGATTGAATTACATCAATGTTATTATGTAATTAATTATGGCCCCACAACCTGCAAAAATGCAGGTTGTGGGGCCATAATATTAAAAAATCTAGTAAAATTATGGTCTCCTAAAATATGCTAAAACTAGAAAAATCTCAGGCATATTAAAAAGGACCATACTATGATCAATTACCGTTTTTCTCAACGCTTAATTTCCCCAATCCTCATTCTCACACTCATCTGCGTGCCACACACCGCATGTCAAAGTAAAGCAACACCTGCTGAGGCCATGCCAGACGTCCCGCCGCTGGAAGATTTGATGCGCGAGCATGGCATGCTCAACCGCCTACTTTTAATCGATGAAGAAATCATCAAGCGCGTTAATGATCCAGTATTTCCCATAAAGCAACTTAAAAAAGCGGTCAACATTGTACAAGAATTTATTGAAAGTTATCATGAAAAACTTGAAGAGGAGTACATCTTTCCCCTTTTTGAACGTGCCGGCAAAGAAGTAAAGCTCTGTGCAACACTGCGCACACAACACATTCAAGGCAGGGAAATAACCTCAAGGCTCAAACAGATCTGCAACACCAATCCGCATCCGAATAAAAAGACCCGCAAAACAATAGTAAAGCTGCTCAAAAAATTCATCCGCATGTACCGCCCACATGAAGCACGTGAAGACACGGTGATCTTCCCTCAGGTTCGTTCCTTAATTTCTGAGGCTGACCTCAAAGAGCTCGGTGAAACTTTTGAAGATATTGAACATGAACGGTTTGGAGCTGACGGCTTTGAGGGAGTGCTCGAGCAAGTAGCTGATATTGAAAAGGAGCTGGGTATTTATGAACTGGCACAGTTCAATCCGGAAAACCAGTAGCACTCCGCCTGAAATAGGCCAAAAACTCTTTATTCCCCGAAGTCCCTTCAATCGGAGATTCAACAACACCAATCAGGGTAAACCCACAAGCTACAACCCCAGCGGTTACCCGCTCAATGACCTCTTTATGTATAGCCGGATCTTTGATGATCCCACCACGACCAACGTCCTGGCGACGCGCTTCAAATTGTGGCTTAATGAGCGTAATGAGCTCCCCATCTTCTTTGAGCACCGCAGTAACTGCATCCATAACTTTCAGCAATGAGATAAATGAAAGATCGAGCGTTACCAAATCGACCGGCTCGCCAACCGAGCGCACTTCCCGCAAGTTGGTCCGCTCGCGCACCACCACCCGCGGATCGCTGCTAATTTTTTCATGCACTTGGCCGTGGCCGACATCAATGCCATAAACCTTACGCGCGCCACGCTGCAAAAGGCAATCAGTAAAGCCACCGGTAGAAAGGCCCGCATCAAGGACCACATAATCGCGCACATCAACGCCAAACGCATCCAATGCTTTTTCTAATTTGAATCCGGCACGCCCTACAAACTTAGGTTCTTCTATATTCATCTGCAAAGGAACATCAATCGCTACTTGTGTGCCCGGCTTGGTCACTACTTTACCATCAACCGCGATTTTGCCTTGCATAATCCAACTCTGAACCTGTTGACGGCTATACTGCGGCGTGCGCTCAAGAACAATCTGATCTAATCGTTTTTTTTCAGCCAAATCTCTGTCCAATCTTCTATCGCCTTCGGCGAACTTTAAAGTCATGACACCCTTCAATGATCTGCCTAGAATACCTTCTTTAAAGCCGTTTGTCAGGCTTTGTGCTTACCTATTTTCGCAATTAATTCCTTAACCGTTGCTGAAATTGGATAGGAAAAATTTTTGGCCAAACGAGCTTCATCTTCTAATGTTTTTTTAAACGGCACCACCACAAAAATATCCTCTGATGTTTTTATCGTTAAAATGTCAGAGGCGATACTCGCATGCAGCGCTTTTCTAAATTCTTCCAATGTTGTAACGTCCTGACCATTTATCTGCGTAATAACAAAGCCAGGGACAATGCTGCGCAGTTGCTGTATTTCCGATCCAGGAATAATATGCGTAATCACTAACACCGGCTTAGTTTTGTTTTCCATTTTTTCATACTGCACCAGATCAGGAACGTCCGCATCCAAAAGGAGAAGGTGATTGTCACACAGTTGCATAACCACCATGCCACCTATTATTTCGTATTCTACTTTTTCGTAATTGGGATGCATAACCCGTATTGGATTTGGCGTAGTGACGGTAAAAGAACAAGCGAGCACATGCTTTTTGCCTTTGCGGTAGACAACCAAGGTAAGAGGCTCATCATGCTTAAGGCGTGCTACCAAATCATGAATCACAATTTTTTCACGGCTCCATGGCGCAACCGTTTCCCCAAATGCATCCAATATGAACCCATTAAACTCATACAACATATCGCCAGACTGCACCCCTGCCTTTTCCATCAACGAACCATCAAAAACTTTATTAATATAAAAACCCGCTGGTAAAGGATTGCCCAAATACGTGGCGAGTTCATCCGTTGAATAATTAAAACGAGCACCCAAAAACCCTCGACGCACAAATTTATTTTTATACAAATCAGCTAGCACAATTTTCAATTCATTGATTGGAATGGCGTATCCAATATTTTGTGCCATAAAAACTACTGAAATGGCAATACCAATAACTTCACCCTGCGTATTGATAAGCGGCCCGCCCGAGTTACCGGGATTGATCGGTGCCGTGATTTGAATCATCGAACGCCCTTCCCCATACTCACGACCACTAATCACGCCGGTTGAGCTCTTCATATTGTAGTCTCCTAACGGATAGCCCAGCACTAATACGTCATCAGTGCGGCGGATCTGGTCAGAATCGCCAAACGGCAATGGCACAATTTCACCAAGCTGTTCGCGCAAAAAAATCAAATCCGCATCACGTATTTTTAATAATGCCAAATCACGATCAGGGCAAAAACTCACAATGTCGGCCAGGAATGTCTTTTTTCCCAGCGTGGGTAAATGGATCCATACCGTGGTCGCCTCATTAACCACATGGGCATTGGTGATAAAGTACCCTTCAGGGTCAATAAAAAACCCGGTGCCGCGGCTTTCATGCTGCTCTTCAACTGTGTAAGGCTCAAGCCAATTATAGCTCGCGATCTGTGCAATAACCTGTACCACAGAATTTTGCAGCGCATCTTGCATATCTGACCAGTCTTGCGCTGGCGTTAAAAAAACGTTTATATTCTCTTTTTTCATTTCGGTACTCCTTTTTTTAAGATCTTTTTGATCATTGCATACTTGTACCGCATAATGCAATAGTCATCACATTTAAAACATTCCATGAAGAATTCAGATTTTGCAGCTGATTCCTTGAATGCTCACGTGGCATTTGTGGAGTGAGCACTCAAGGAACCGCGCGCGCACCAAAAAAATCCCCCAATCAATGACGATTGAGGGATCTGTTTTTAAAATCGATACAATCTACTCTTACGCAACCACGGTTTCCCTACCAGTAATAATACCATTCGCGTTAGGATGGGTCATCTGAATAAGTTCTTTCACGGTATCTGACATTGCATAATGATAGTCAGTTGCCATCATCGCTTCTTCTTGCAAAATTTTTGCATACGGCAACGCCACAAAAACATTTTCAGAAGCTCGCGCTACGTTGTCTGCTGCTTTGATAGTTAGGAACTTTTGCCCAATACCTTTTTTGAGCGCTAGGCGCAATTCATCAAGCGTTTTTACCTCAATACCATTGACTTCATTAAGCGTCGCACCGACCGTGATAGTACGAGAACGGTACAACTGCGAGTTAGGGAAAATATGGGTAATAACAAGCGCTGGCTCAGTCTGATTGTTCAGTTCTGCAAATTTTGAAAGTCCGGTCACACTACCACTCATAATATGAATATGATCCAAGCTCAGCGGCATAACTACCATGCCGGCAACCACTTCATAATCTATCGGTTCATAACCAGGATAAATTTTGCGCACAGCTGGCAACTCTGTTTGTGAAAATTGCACGGAAAACTCTTTACGTTCACCATTACGATAGACTACCATAGCGATAGTTTCCCCGATGGAAAGCCGCGATACATAATCTACGACAGAGAATTTGTCTTCACTCCATGCGGCAGACATGTCACCATATTCGTCCAGGCGATTGCCATTAATTTCATAAATCATATCACCTGGTTTTACACCAGCTTTGGCAAGCGGACTGTTTTTGACCACCTCAATAACATAACAACCCCCTGGTTGCGGATTACCAAGATATTCAGTCAAGCTCGCGTTTGCATTATTAAAAAGCACTCCCAAAAATGGTTTGCGCAATAATTTTATTTTATACAAATCAGCCAAAACATGCTTCAAATCATTAATTGGAATAATGTAACCAACATTCTGTGCCTGCGCAACAACGGCACTATTAATACCGATCACTTCCCCTTTGGTGTCCAACAATGGCCCACCAGAATTACCCGGATTAATTGCCGCACTCATTTGAATATAGTCATGCTCCCTGCCGCTGATAACACCGGTAGTGCTTTTAAGCGATTGTTGCCCGAGCGGGTAGCCAAGCGCCATAACCTCATCGGAACGACGCACCAAGTCAGAATTGCCCATCTTCAAAAAAGGCACTTCACCGAGCTCCTTGCGGATAACTTCAAGCCCTTCTTTAGTAACGCGCAATAATGCAAGGTCACGCTCAGGGCTCAAGCCAATAATTTCAACGTCAATAATGCGCTTACCAAGTGACGGAATTTGTATCCAAATAGATTTAGCCTCATTCACCACGTGGGCATTGGTAATAAGGTCACCCTCTTTGTTAATAAAAAAAGCTGAACCATAGGCAGCATGTTGCGATGGAGTTTTAAATGGCTGCAACAAATCAATTTTAACAACTTGGGAAAAAACTTGAACAACGGTGTCTTTTACCCGTTCTTGCACCGGACGCCACGCTTCAGTTTTGGTGACAATTTTTTCCACCATAGTGGGCGCTAATTCTTTGTTATCTTCAGAATGAGTTTCTATTCTGCTCTTTAGTTCATCGAGAACTTTCTTTTGCTGAAACACAAAAAATGAAACGCCTATCAAGGCGAGTAAAAGGATTTGCGTAAACAAAGGGATTCCAGCTTTGCCGGTATTATAAGTCGGATTCATACTTTTTCCTTGATCTTAAATAAGGTATTAATTCACTGCGAGTTTTAGTGTAACGGGATTAAAAATAAAAACCAGACAGCGCCTGAACCAATTAACTCAATCATGAATTTGCCAAAAACCGTGCATACCACTAAACTTAAAGATCTCTAAAAGTATCATTTTATATAAGGAGTTGACGCCCCATGAATCCAACTGAATCTGCCGCAACGTTAGAAAAACTAATAGCGCTGTGCAAACGCAGAGCCTTTGTCTATCAAGCTGCAGAAATTTATGGTGGCCTCAACGGCGTTTATGACTTTGGTCCCTACGGCGCACTCCTTAAGCAAAATATCCGCACCGCATGGCTGCAAAGAATGCAACAAGGTCCACGCGATATTGTCATCCTCGATGGTGCAATTTTGGCACCAGAAGCGGTCTGGAAAGCATCCGGCCACGTCGACAATTTTCATGACCCAATGGTCGATTGCTTGAACTGCAAAAAGCGTTACCGCGCTGATGATGGCTCCGTCGATTTGGAAAAACCATGTCCCCATTGCGGTAAAAAAGCATGGACCCCTGTGCGCCAGTTCAACATGATGTTCAAGACACAAGTCGGAGCTTCAGAAGAAAATTCCTCAGTCGCCTACCTGCGCCCCGAAACGGCGCAAGCAATCTTTGTTAACTTTAAAAATGTCCTTTCCACCGCGCGGGTCAAAATGCCATTTGGTATTGCCCAAGTTGGTAAAGCATTCAGAAACGAGATTACCCCAAAACAGTTTTTATTCAGAATGCGTGAATTTGAACAAATGGAAGTTGAGTGGTTCTGCAAAGCGGAAGACTCATTAGCGGACTTTGAAGCATGGTGCCAAGAGCGCGTAGCGTTTTATGAAAGCATCGGTATCAATAAAGAAAAAATCCGCCTACGTCCGCATGAAAAAACTGAACTTGCCCACTACTCAACTCAATGCAACGACGTTGAGTACCATTTCCCATTCGGTTGGAAGGAGCTGGAAGGTATTGCTCACCGCGGCACGTTTGATCTGACGCAACACAGCAAATTTTCTGGCAAAGACCTTGCGGTTTTTGATGAAGAAACTAAAACTTCCTATATGCCGACCGTGGTTGAATGTTCTGTTGGCGTTGATCGTCTCTTTTTAACGCTGCTTTTCGACGCGTACCACGAAGATGTTGTCGAAGGAGAACCACGCGTTACGCTCAAATTCCATCCGCGCATTGCGCCAATCAAAGCAGCATTCTTGCCACTGACTAAAAAAATTGGCGAACCGATGGAAAAAATCTATAACGCTATCAAGCGCAAGGGACTTTCCGTTCAATATGATGATGCGGGCTCAATCGGTAAACGGTATCGCCGACAAGATGAAATCGGTACCCCCTTTTGCTTTACCTACGATTTTGAAAGCGAAACCGACAACAGCGTTACCGTGCGCGACCGAGACACGCTCAAACAAGAGCGCATAGCCATTGATCGCATTTACGATTACCTACAAGAAAAACTACAGATTAATGTTTAAGGCTCTCTGCCAAACGCCTTGCAAGAATTTGCAAAGTAACGCTTGATGAGGAAATCTATTACTGATAGCTTGTGATTAATATGGTAAACACAATACAAGGATACTTTATATGAGTTATACACGACTCGCCCATTTTTCACCCGGAAGAGTTATTATTTCTTCCATTTTTATGACCATTATCATAGGAACAGCGCTGCTCGCCTTACCCTTTGCCCGCACACAAGACGTTGCGCTCCTTGATCTGTTTTTTACCGCTACATCTGCCACCTGCGTCACCGGGCTCATGACCATACCGCTGGAAAGTTTTACCACCTTTGGTTACACCATTATTATGATACTCACGCAAATTGGCGGGCTCGGCCTGATAACGCTTACCATGTTTTTGATGTCGCTCTTTGTCGATTTTGGCTTTACCACGCAGATAATTGCAGGCAAGCTCCTTGATATTGAATCATGGCCTAACATCAAAAAGTTTTTACTTTTTATCATTGGTGCCACACTCGTCATCGAATTGCTCGGTGCGCTTTCCCTATTCACGGTACTCCATCAGCACTACCCGCTGGGCCAAGCGTTGTTCTTGTCAGTATTTCATAGCATTACCTCATTTTGTAACGCGGGCATCAACCTTATCGACACCAATACCCAAGCGCACCTGGCCAACAGCAATGTCATACTCATAACATCTATGCTCCTCATGCTTTTTGGTGGACTCGGTTTTGTGACGCTCCATGAGCTCGTTGCATACGCACAGTCATTCCGAGAAAAAAGACGCCATAAGTTTTCACTGCACTCTAAAATTGTTCTGTTTGCAACCGTACTGATAATTCTTATTTCCACGCTCACCATCTTTTGCCTTGAATGGAACAACACCCTTGCACCATTTTCTCCGTTTCAAAAAATAGTGCACTCGCTGTTTCATGCGATTTCATTCCGTAGCGGTGGACTGCTTATTATTGACATCACTCAACTAGCACTACCAACTCTTCTTTTTGCCATGCTCATCGCTTTTGTCGGCAACGCGCATGGGTCTACCGGTAGCGGTATAAAAATAACTACCATGGTTATCTTTATTGCCACCGTCAAGGCCGCAATTTTAGGCCGATCGGAAGTAGAAATATGGGGTAGACGCATAGCGCAAGATCAAATGTACAAAGCGGTGGCCATCATCTCACTGAGCACCTTCTGGGTCTTGCTTACCACCTTTTTACTCCTCATCCTAGAGCCAGCACACTCATTTATTGCAATAATCTTTGAAGCAATTTCTGCGTTTGCTAACCTCGGGTTAACACTCAACGTCACCGAAACACTTTCTGTATTAGGCAAAATTGTCATTATTATGAGTATGATTATTGGCCGTATCGGCTCACTGACACTGATACTCACCATCAAAGAATTTTCTCGTCAGCACAACGAAGCGACAAGAATTTCGTACCCAGAAGAACGGGTCATTTTAGGTTAAGGAATTAATATGAAATTTTGTGTTATTGGACTTGGAAGATTTGGCTATCAAGTAGCAACCGGCCTTGCGGAAAATGGCATGGACGTACTCGCAGTTGACAGCAATGAAGCGATTGTTGCTTCAATTCGTGACCACGTAACGCAAGCGGTCTGCTTGCGCGTTACTGATGAAGCTTCATTACAGGCTATTGGTGTTGACGACATGGACACCGTCATTGTCGCAACGGGGGAAAACTTTGCCCAGTCAGTACTCATCACTGCGCTCCTGAAAAAGCGTCTGCATGTAAAGCGGCTCATCGCACGCGCTATTAATGACATTCATCGTGAAATTTTAATCGTAATTGGTGCTGACGAAGTTATTTTACCTGAGCGCGCCATCGGCATACGCCTTGCTGATAACCTCAGCTCCCCATTTACACAAGTAGTGCGCATGAGCGACAACTTTTCTATAAGCCAAATCAATGCTCCAAAAGCATTTGTCGGTAAACAACTCAAAGAGCTCCATCTTTATGAATCATATGGCGTTTATTGCATCGCGGTTAAACAAACTGAGGAGCTGATCAACCCAATCGGACCTGATTACGTTATCCAGGCACGAGATAAACTTATATTTTCCGGTGACAATAAACAGCTTGAAAAAGTTACAAAATTGTAACTTTAGAACGAATTACGAATAATCCTGCAACCGTTAAGCTCAAAAAAAAGAGGCCCACTGAACTTATATCAGTGAGCCTCTTCACCTTAATACCTAAAAGATTATTTCACGTTTTCACACACGACTTACTGCATCAGCATCAGCCGACTCCTGCTTTATCTTCTCCTTAGCAGCATGGAGTACATCATCCGCAACGTTATAACGGTTGATCCCTGGCTCAAGTTTGAATGTGCGAACAACTTTACCATTTTCATCTATGCGCGCTTCTATTCTGTAATTCTTGCACAACCCGTTAGTTTCTTGTTCTAATCCAGTTGGACGCTTAACAAAGTGCGTTGCTATCATGGCAAGACTATTTTCGCATGCAAGGAAATCTTTGATGCAATTATAGGTTTCATTTTCGGCTTTGTCTGGCGTTGTTCCTCTGAACAACTCATCAACAATCAAGAACCCAAAATTATTGCCTTTCAGCGATTGTACCGCATTAACTAATGCCGCTGCACGGTTCGCTTCTGCCTGATACAATGATTTACCTGCAACAGTGTTGTCAATAATATTAAGTGTTGAACCGATATACGCAAACGGCGTTACAACAACATGATCTGCTGGCGCAATACCAATAGTGTGCGCTAACAATGCCACCGTAAGAATAGCTTTTAACGCGGTTGATTTACCACCGGTGTTTGATCCGGTCAAAACAACATTGCGTGGTCCTTGAGTACCGCCAAGCTCAATACTGTTTGGCACAGCCTTAGAAGGCACAACCATTGGATTCCAAAAGTTTTCAAAATTGGCGTATGGTTTAGTGCTGTCAAGGCGATAGTCGACGAACGAATAATGCACTGGTTCAGTGGCAAAATCCTTCACCAATTGCGCAACAGAAAGCAATGCGTCGACTTCGCCCAAAGCTTGCATAAAGCCAACAAACTCATTCTTGGTATTCTTTATCAACCCGCGCCCAGCGAGTACACGACCAGAAAGCGAGAAGAATGACGCATCACCTTTAAATGTGCCGGTCTGTAGCATGTTAACAAGCTTCTTAAAGTCTGAGGTTCTATGAGTTACGTCTTGTATTTGAAACAGATCCTTAAGACCATGCTTTAAAATAGGATTGGCTTGCGCAAGTGCCTCAATTTGCTTAACTGCGTTAACCAGGTCTGCCATACCAATAAGCTTTCTTTGCTGATATTTAATAGCTTCCATTTGCTGAGTAGCTACAGAAATATTCTGTTTCGCTTGGTATGCCTCAAAGCCCAAATAAACACCGGCTGTAGCATGACCTCCTGCTACAACAGCGGAAAAAGCTTTCATATCTTGGGGCGATACATCATATTGATCCCAAAGCACGTCTTGATTACGTGAAACAAAAGCCTTCATAAAAGGCCAATATTTTCCTGCGCTTCTTACCACCATCCTTCCACAAATTTTAAAGGCACTGAACAAAGAAACAGTAGGCCCATTTAACTCCAAATAGTGTTGTACCATGGGGGTTTTTAATGCATTTTTCACGGCAGGATTATACTTCGCCTGAGCCCAGAACAAGGCAGGAAACAACCAAATCATTCTAGTTGTGCTCAACGCAGAAAGTACATTTCCAACCCGAATCTTTGACTCCATAATGAGCGAACTCTTATTAATCGCTGCAGGAAGTTTTTTAGAAAAATAGAGAGATTGCATGTACTCTCTTGTTGTAGAATTTTCTTTGTCCCAGTTAGAAAACAGGGCCGGTTCGGCATTTTTTACCTGAGAAACAAGACTTGCTAGCTGATTGCGCAACGCATCATTAACCAAAAGTTCTTTAATGAGTGCCTGTCGACTGTGCAAAACATTAACATCTGATGTTGGACTGGTAAGCATTTTAGCCAATGCCGCGCGACCAAATGATGTCTGAGTATTGTCAAGCCGAGAGAAAAGATGGTCCGCATGATTATCCTCATCACGAGAATAAAGAAGCTCCAAGTCATTAACCAATGAGCGAATCGCTTGATTCTTGGCATTACCTAGGCCAGTCGTGTCCCCTAATGGCAACTTCTGCTTATCACTGCAAGCAAGAACAGAATATACTTTTTGTAACCGTTCTTGCTCATTCAAGTCGACGATCTTTAAATTAATCTTATTATCTTGCTCTTCCATAGTTTCTAGCTCATCGCTGGTCAGCTTTTCAGTATTATTTGAAATAACACCAAACGACCCAACGAGCTGGTCACCTACTTCTGTATAGGTTAATGGCCCTTTTGCAACGATTTTCGCCTGGACTGCAGGAACGAGCTTCATCGCCTGAGCTACTGGTAGGCTCAGCGAATCAGCCAACATTGCAACGTTATTGCCCAGAAGGCTAAGCACCACGACAACAGCTCTACTCTGTTTTTTTAGAAATGCAATACAGTTATTCATGATTAAACCTCTCAAATAATTAAAAATGTTTCTACTGTTATATTCGAGCATATCATCCCAAAAAAAGATATCAAACGGTAAGGCCTTTATGGCTGCCATTCCTTTCTGATCACATTGAATTGACCCTTGGCCACCATCTTATTGCATGATGAATACATGAAGTCGAAACAAGCCATATTTTCACATTGAAATAAATGTAAAAAAGCCGTTTGACTTTAATCTACAGGTGTGTTACAAATGATTGTAACTTATACATGGTGGTTATTATTAATTATTAACGGGAGATACCCCTATGAAGAACGTATTCAATAAGGTTATGGCTGCCCTATTCATCGTAGCGGCAAGCCAACCAATGACCCATGCAATGCAAGCGTCTCTTGCTACGCAAACGCCTGTTGCTATGCCTGGAATAATGAAAAGACTCCAAACCGTTAGTTCCGGGGCAATTTATAGTGGCAAGGCTTGGGCTCAAGCTGCGTATACGCATATCATTAACCCACGCCAAACGGCACAAAAATTAACCCAATGCCTTGTAGGAACAGCCAGGAAGCATCCTGTGTGCGCAACACTTGCCGCAGTTACTCTTGCTGGGTATTCAGCGTATAAGGCCTACTCATGGTGGAGCTGGAGACAGAAATCCGATTTTGAAAAGATTATGTTCCATTTTGACATCAAAGTTAGTTATCGAACACAGCAAAGAATGGCACCGCTTATGTGTTCTTTTATGAGAACCGTTATAAAGGACAAAACAATAAGGGTGACACCAGAAAATGTATGGGAAAAAATGCGAATAGCTTTGGAACAAGAAAAGCCTTGTTTTGAATCTTATTGTGCAATGTATGAACTCCTGTGCGAAGCTACTAAGCTCATCGCAAGTAAATCAAATTCCGATAACGTTAAACCCTTTTTTGAACTTAAAAGTAAGAAAATGCTTAATGCTGAAATGCAGCTGTCTTTGCAAGATCCAACTCGACTTATTTTAAAAGAAGAAGGCATTGATGTTGCCGCCAATGACGATGTGTGGGCAGTCTTGAAAGCACATTTAAAAAAAGATCTTTCAAGCGCTGAGTTAAATTCAATCGTCGAAAAACTGACGCAAGCTGCTCAGCCGCTCTTAGACCCCGTTAACCCAGCCGCCTCAGAACAACAACACGTTGGACCAATCCCTGCAAAACTTAATTTTGTCATAAAACAGCTCAATAACCCAAACGGGCCCATGGTAGGCTTTAAAAACCGCATGATTTTACACGGTCCTCCAGGCTGCGGAAAAACTATGTGGAGTACTAAGTTGGCCGAGCTGACCAACCGCAGTTTTTTACAAATAGATGCACCGAGCATTGTTACCCGCTATCAGGGTTCTGGTGCAGAAATGATAACCAAAAAATTCTCTGAAATCGACGATCTCATTGAATCTGAAGGGAAAAAAGCTATCCTTTTTATCGATGAAATTGACGCCATTGCAAGCGGCAACACCTCTGAACATCGCTCTGACCACAAAGCGGCACTCCAACAATTATGGCTCAAGATCGACAAATACAAAAACAATCCAGATGTCTTCATCGTCTGCGCAACCAATAAGTTCACCAAACTCGACAAAACCTTTTTAGATCGTTTTGGCAACAACGTTATTGAAATGAAAAACCCAGACAGTGCCATGCGCAAAGAGATAATCACCTATTATTTTGAACGCGTAGGCATCACGCTTTCCGAAAAAGAACTTACCAATTTGGTTAAAAAAACAGACGGCTTGAGTATCCGCGGCCTAGAAGACCTGGCGAGCGATGCCCGCATGGCTGCTGAAATCAACAATGACGGTGTGGCAACGAATGACATCACGCTGCAAACTCTCAAAGAGATCCGCAAAAAGGTTGAGAGCAACGAATCGGACGACCATGAATGGCGCACCAAACTTGAACGCGCACATTTATATATTGGCATTGTCGGTGGATCACTAGCCATACTGGCACACCTCGGCTTTTATGGTGGCTCCACGGTTAATTTCCTCAAGGAAAACCTTTCTCGAATCAGCCTTACACCACTTGCTAAGGCGCCTCAACGGATAGTGACCACGCTCACAAAGTAATAAAACTGCATAATAATAATTTGAGCCCCACTGATTATAAATCAGTGGGGCTCTTTTTTAGTTTAAAATTAATAATCATTCCGACTACCGTCTGCCGGCCCTACCAGGCAGACCAAAAGACTTGAGGCCCACTGAATAATCAGTGAGCCTCTTTTTCTGCATAAACTTGGGAGAATAATTAGATCGTCACGACCCGAATAATCGTTTTTGGCTGACGATGGCCTCGCTTAACGCGAACTTTTTTACGTCTTTTGAACTTGAAGATGATAACCTTTGGGTCCTTCATCTGCTTAACGATAGATGCGGTAATTTTGGTACCTACAAACGGCTGGCCCACTTGGAACTTACCACTTTCATCCCTACGAAAAAGCACGGTATCAAAAGTCAGCTCAGCTCCGGCTTCCCCTTCTATCTTTTCGATAGAAATCGTTTTGCCTTCTACTGCTTGATACTGCTTACCGCCAGTTTCAAATATAGCGTACTTGTCATACGTTTTGTTGTCTTGATTGCTGGTCAATAGTGACATAATTTTTAATCCGATCCATTATGAGGGTAGTTTTTAATCTCTAAATAAGAAATAGTGTAACAAATAAGGCTTTTCAGGTCTATAGGCTTTTTTAATTATTTTAAGACTGCCCCTTAAGCTGCCACAGCAAATCGAATGCCTTTTTGGGCGAAAGATCATCATAATCAACGTTTTTCAGCTTCATAGCCAGGTCATCACACCCGGCAAGCTGAGCCTGCAAAGCAGCTAATTGTTGGGCCAACCGGGCATTTTCTGTCTTAAGTTGCCGCATTGCCTGTTCCAGAGTTCCATTGCCTAACCCCTCCTCCTGGTTCACCGAGCTCAAAACTCGACTAGACTCCTGGAGGGTAAGAATCGCCAAAATCTCCTGGGACCGCGCCACAATAGAAGGTGGCAATTGGGCCAGCTTGGCAACCTCGACCCCAAAACTACCATCAGCCACGCCGCGGACCATTTTATAAAGGAATACTATGCCCGAATCGGTCCTTTTACTGGCTGCATAATAGGAGGCAATAGCAGGAAGCTTTTCCGCAAGGCGAGCAAGCTCATGATAGTGGGTAGCAAAAAGGCAGCGAGCCTGGACAGTTTGATGGATATTTTCCACTACCGCCTGGGCAATAGCAAGACCATCAAAAGTACTGGTACCTCGGCCAACCTCATCTAAAATAACTAAGCTGTTTTTAGTCGCCTGAGTACAGATGGTTGCCGTTTCTTCCATTTCCACTAAAAAGGTACTTTTGCCCTCCGCAACATTGTCCCCCGCCCCAATACGGGTAAATACACGGTCAAGGATTGGTAAACTTGCTGAACGGGCCGGTACAAACGAACCACACTGGGCCATAATGCTCATCAACGCAACTTGGCGCAAGTAGGTAGACTTACCACCCATATTCGGACCAGTAATAATCCAGGTCGATTGTTCATCGGTCAGCACCGTGTCGTTCGGGATAAAGCCAATTCCTTGCGAAAACTCCACCATCGGGTGACGTCCATCGGTAATAAGAATATCTCGATTTTCATTGAATGTCGGCCGCACATACCCGTTATTGTATGCGGTGGTTGCAAGCCCAAAAAGCGCATCTAGGTAAGCAAGGGTGTGTGACAATTTACGTAACGCAGAAATATCAGACATAACTTCACGCTGTACCGTCTGAAACAGTTCTTTTTCCAGCGCTTGGCTGTCTGCGCGCGCACAGGTCATATCATATTGCAGTGCAAGCAACTCCGGCGTCACAAACCGTTCACGGCCAACAAGTGTCTGCCGCCGCACATACCGTTCTGGCACCGCATGCGCATTTGCATTAGTCACTTCAATCGCATAACCGTGGGCCTGACTGTACCGAATTTTTAAGGAATTTATTCCCGTCGCCGCCTGCTCACGCTGTTCAAGTTCAATAATTTTAGTGTTACCGTTTTCCATCAAATCGCGTACCGCATCCAGGCGATCACTAAACCCCTGCTTGATAGTCCATTCTTTTTGAACGTCGCTATTAAGCGACGCATCAAGCAGAATTAATAAATGGTCAAAATTGCCAAGACCTGCGCGGATGCCGGAGAACAATGGCTTACCCTCCGTCGTGCATCCCGCCGCCTGCGCGCCGACTGTGTCCGCCACCGTGTCCGCCGTAGCTTTATGCGTAGGCTGGATAGCTGCAAGCGACGGCTGGAAGCCTTGGCGTAGGAGTGTAGCATCGTGCGTAGGTTGGGTATCGAGGGACAAAAACAGGCTACGCAGTGCTGGTAAACGCTCCAGCGTTTGGGTAAGCGCACGGTAATCTTCAAGCTTTGCTCTGCTCAAGGCAATACGCCCAACAACGCGCTCCGTGTCTCCTACCCCTGCAAGCAACTCTTGCAACTGCTGCAACAACGCAACGTTGTTAACACATTCAGCTACCATGTCTTGCCGCTGTATGATCATTTCTTTTTTAACGAGCGGACGCATCAACCATTTTTTGATCATCCGGGAACCCATTGGCGTTGCCGCACAATCGAGCACGGAAAATAAGGTATTGGCACGCCCACCATCTTGGCTATTTTTTATCAGTTCTAAATTCCGCTGTGTTGCGCCATCAAGCACCAAAAAATCTTCTGGTTGGTAAAGTTGCACCTGCGTAAATTGTGCAAGCGATGCTTGCTGTGTAGAGTGCATGTACTGATGGAAGTTATGGAGCGCTGAGCGCAACGCATCATGTGCATTAACCACATCTCGTGCATTTGACTGCAACTGCGCAATCCATGCATCGGACACGGTACGTTCACCGCTCGGCTCGTCGCCAACAAAAGTTGTGTAATAATTGCGCCGTTTAAAAAAGCGCTCAAATGGCTTGCCTTGCGGCGTTGAAGGGAGCAAAATTTCATCGGGAAAAAAACGAGTAAGTTCTGAATCTAACAATTTTTCTGATTCCGATGGCAATACCGTGGCAAATAATTGCGCGGTCATCAGTTCCCCAAACAGCAGCCCCCACGATTTTTCCAGCGGGAAAAAGGAAAACAAATAAGAAGCTGAGCGCGCATCCAGCAATTGAGAATCGGTGAGCGTGCCGGGCGTCAACACCTGCGTCACACCGCGCCTGACAATGCTGCCTGGCTTGGCATCTTCCAGTTGATCGCACAGGGCAACTTTAAAACCACCCCGCACCAATTTGGTGACGTAATGGTCAACCGCATGCACTGGCACACCACACAAGGGAATAGGCTCTCCATTATTGGTGCCCCGCTTGGTGAGCGTAATGCCCAAAAAGGCGGATGCCTGTTTGGCATCATCTAAAAAAAGTTCATAAAAATCGCCAACCTGGAAAAACAACAGCGCATCCGGAAGTTGTGTCTTGATCTCAAAATATTGCTGCATCAAGGGTGATGTAGGATTTTTTGCAGCATCTTTTTTCATAGTAGCTCTATTCCTTTTAAACCCTCTGCATAGAGCGCATCCGCTTGCCGCTGCTCCTTTAAAACTTTAAAAATAGCCGCATTCACTAATGAACTACCCTTGATGAACGTAATACTCTTTTGAAAATCATTGATCGCTTTCTCCGCTTCTTGTTGAAAGAAGTTCCAAGCTATCATTGCTGTCATTTGAATGAGCTGCTCATCACGAATAGGATTCTCAATTTCAGTATACGCAAGGCCTAATTTTCTACGCTTACTTGGTGATGATGCTTCAGATCGCTCATGTGTAGTTAATCGTTCATGCACAGTTAACTGATTATGGTTGTGGGATGCCAAACAATTTTTTTTATGTTCTTCAAAAAAAGGTTTTTGATCATATCCCTTACAGCACACAGGACAACGGAAACGGGGCTTATTCAAGCACTCCTTTTCATGCTCAGCAATGGCCATATTTTCTGTAATACAAATACCACAACGGTAACAAATAAATGGCAACAAATCTTTGTGCACTTTGTTCACATGATGTCGCATGTAAGTAGGAAAAGCGACCCAGTCACCACACGTCTGACACTCTTTTGTTTTGTCCGCATATGACGATTGATTTTCCATCGCCACGCTAGGATAAACGATACTTAATAGCATAATGCCAATAAAAAGGCTTTTCAACAGCATAACCCATCACTCTGCATCTTAAAATGTTTTACAAAATCTTTTTTAAATACTGACCGGTAAAACTGTCCTTGCACTGCGCAACCACTCGGGGTATCCCTTGTGCAACAACAGTACCGCCAGCATTTCCACCATCAGGGCCAAGGTCTATAAGATAATCGACCGTTTTAAGGACATCAAGGTTATGTTCAATGACAATCATGGAATTGCCTTTGTCCACCAACGTGTTGAGTACTTCCAAAAGCTTTTCAATGTCACTGTTATGCAAACCGGTGGTCGGTTCGTCCAAAATATATAACGTACCGGTGCCACGCTTTGCAAGCTCGTCCACCAACTTGATCCGTTGCGCTTCACCGCCAGAAAGCGTTGTCGATTCTTGACCAAGCTTTAAGTAATCAAGACCAACATTGCAAAGCAACTGTAACCGTTTGGCAATCGTAGTGTGATTCGCAAAAAAGGAAAGCGCTTCATACGCAGTCATGTCGAGCACGTCAGCGATTGTTTTATTTTTAAAAGTTATTTGCAGCGTCTCTTTGTTGTAACGGCTACCTTTACATGATTTACACACCATCGTCACGTCGGGTAAAAAGTGCATCGTTACTTTGATGGTGCCATCACCGCTGCATTCAAAACAACGCCCTTCTGATACGTTAAAACTGAAGCGACCAACTTTATAACCGCGCGCGTTACTTTCTGGCAAGCTTGCGTACAACTTTCTGATCTCATCAAAGATTCCCAAATAAGTAGCTGGATTGGAACGCGGTGTGCGCCCAATAGGCGCCTGGTCAATCACGACCATACTTTGCAGTTCCTCAGCTCCTTCAAGATCGGTCGCTTGACCGCTTTTGACAACCGATCGTCGTGATCCGGTCATTTCACGCCGCAATTCTGGCACCAATTCCTGCATAATCAACGTACTTTTGCCAGAACCGGAAACGCCAGAAATCCCACACAAAACACCAAGCGGAAATTTCACGGTCAAATCTTTTAAATTATTTTTATTCGCATGCGCAAGCGTCATAAAACCTTGTGGTGTGCGCACTTTCTCAGGTGTCGCAATTTTTCTGACCCCCGACAAATAAGAACCGGTTAATGAATGTGCAGTTGCTGCAACCTGCTCTGGTGTACCAGCTGCAGTTACGGTACCGCCAAGTACTCCTGCTGCAGGGCCCATATCAATCAAGTAATCTGATTGCGTAATGGTGTCCATATCATGCTCAACTACCACCACGGTGTTACCTTGGTCACGTAAATTTTTAAGCGTCGCAATCAACCGATCATTGTCCCGTTGATGCAAACCAATACTCGGTTCGTCTAAAATATAGAGCACACCACTGAGCGCTGAACCAATTTGTGTTGCGAGTCTGATGCGCTGCCCTTCGCCACCAGAAAGAGTGCGCGCCGAGCGGTTAAGCGTAAGGTATGCAAGTCCCACATCATGCAAAAAGGTAACGCGACCTTCAATTTCTTTCAGCAAGCTATCAGCAACAACGCGTTCAGTTTCGGTAATAGAAAGTGTTTGAAGGAACTTCAGTAAGTCGCTGATAGAAAGGTTGCACACTTCATAAATATCTTTGTCACCAATCGTTACTGCCAATGCTTGCGGATTCAAACGTTTGCCATAACACTCATGACAGGTAGTTTCTGTTGCATACTTGTCCCCAAAAAAATCTGGATATTTAGACTTCCATGCATCAGGGTCCCCAGCATTCCAAGGCCATTCATGCACAATACCAAGGCCGTGACATTTTTTACAAGCACCAACAGGAGAGTTAAATGAAAAACAGCGTGGCTCAAGTTCGGGAATTGACTGCGCACAATGCAAACAAACTCTGCTTGATGAATACTTATGTTCCTGGTCACCCACAATAATTTTACAAACGCCGTTAGCAAGAGCAAATGCTTTTTCAATTGCTTCTTGAACACGACCACTTTCTTGCGGCGCAACTTCAACCGCATCAATCAGAAGGTCAATTGTGTGCTTAAAAGTTTTTTTCAGCTGTAGCGTCTTTAAATCCTCAGCTGATCTAAATCGGTACTGCTGCCCATCAATCACAAAGCGATAATAACCCTGTGCAAAAAGTTTTTCCAACTCATGAACAAACTCACCCTTTTTTTCATGCACAATCGGCGCTGCGATGGTAATAAGGTTACCCGCAAAACTTTCCAGAACCATGGCAGTAATATTTTCTGGCGATTCCGCTTTTATGGGGCTGTGACAAGTTGGGCAATGGACACGACCGATACGAGCAAAAAGCACGCGCAGATAATCATAGACTTCAGTGATGGTACCAACGGTGGAGCGAGGATTATGACCAACAGTCTTTTGTTCAATGGCTATTGCAGGGCAAAGACCGTCAATACGGTCAACATTGGGCTTTTTGGGGATACCCAAAAATTGGCGGGCATAGGAAGAAAGTGACTCCATATAGCGGCGCTTGCCCTCGGTAAAGAGGATGTCGAGCGCCAGAGAGCTTTTGCCTGACCCGGAAGGCCCAGTTATCACGGTAAGCTTCCCTTTGGGGATAGCCACGTCAATGTCTTTAAGATTGTGCTCTTTGGCACCGATAACGGTGATCCAATCATGTTTTTTTATTACTGATGCCTGCTTTGTCATTGTAGTACCCCTTTTATCCCTAGATTTATAAACCCTATAGGCTCAAGAATAGCATAAATAAGGCCGGTTGATAACAGGGATAGCAAGGTCGCTAACAGAAGCCAAAAATGATAAAAACCCCGACCTCATAATAAGTTTTGATTTTTGAATCAAACCCCGTATACTATTGCCCTATAGATAGTCATTACAGATTTAAGCTCTTTGAATACCAGCCGGAGCCATTAGGCATAGGCTGGTTAAAAAATATGGTGGATATAGCTCCCTCCTTCGCTAAAGCTACGGCGGGCAGGCAGTTGGTCCTTCGCTATTTAAAATGTGTAAGATAGCTTTGAAAAATATGGTGGATATAGCTCAGTTGGTAGAGCACCAGATTGTGGCTCTGGTTGTCGTGGGTTCGATCCCCATTATCCACCCCAAAATTTATAGTTGCAAGACGCACTGAAAGTGCTATCCTAATCTGCCAAGCCCCCTTGGGCGCAGTCCGGCGAAGCTCTTAAGCGAAGACGGAATAAATCATTGAATTTTTAGTCGGGATGTGGCGCAGTTGGTAGCGCACTCGCTTTGGGAGCGAGGGGTCGCCAGTTCGAGTCTGGCCATCCCGACCAGTCTATGCGCTCTGCGCTACGGCTGGGCAGGCCAGCAACAAATATGATTCCCGAAAATTTTACTAAGTATTGCAAAACCAGCATGTGCACGTACACTATTGTACAAAACTTAACACGTACAAAAAAACTTACGGAAATACCTCATGCTGTTGCCAGACCGCCGTTACTTCCGCTCTTTTGATTGGGCAAGCTTTTATATCACCTTCCTACTTGCCATCATCGGCCTCATTTTTATTTTTAGCGCCACCTACAAACCAGAACAACCATGCTCCATCTTTTTTAAAAAGCAGGCAGCAGGCCTTGTTTTTGGTTTTTTTATTTACTGGCTTTTTTGTCTTATTGACCACCGCCACCTTTTGCGCTGGGGATACTTTGCTTACTTTGGTGTCATCGCCCTGCTGCTGTTTACCATGCTCAAAGGAGTTGTCGGCATGGGAGCACAACGCTGGGTCGACCTCTTTTTTTTCCGCCTACAAACGTCTGAGCTAACCAAACTATTATTCCCCGCTTTTGCCACCTATTATTTTTTTACGCAAAGTGACAACCCTACCTTCAAATTCAAAGATTATGTACCGGTGCTCGGTATCCTCGCCGTTAGCTTTGTCTTAATTTTAAAACAGCCTGATTTGGGAACCGCGCTCATTCTGCTCTTTTCCGGTCTGGTTATGTTGTGGCTTGCCGGCCTTGCCAATAAATATTTTATCATCGGTGCGCTCATTGCTACCATGTGCGCGCCACTGGCCTGGTGTCTGCTCAAGCCCTATCAGCGGCAACGGATTTTAGTATTTATGGGGGAAGGTGATGCGCGCAAAGAGCGGTACCAAATTGAACAATCAAAAATTGCAGTCGGTTCTGGCGGCTTAACCGGCAGAGGTTATTTGCGCGGCACACAAAATAAATTCCTTTTCCTGCCCGAAAGTAGAACCGATTTTATCTTTTCAGTCGTTTCAGAAGAAGTTGGATTTATTGGCGCAATGCTTGTTTTGCTCTTATATGCGATTCTGTTTTTACGCATGTTTGCCATCATTCGAACAGTACAGGCACCGTTTGTGCAACTGCTGGCCATGGGGCTTGCCATACCGATAGCCATCGCCGCAATCGTAAACATTGGCATGGTACTCGGACTGCTACCTATCGTTGGTATTCCACTTCCTCTCATGAGCTATGGACTGAGTAATTTATGGATTACGCTCGCCAGCCTTGGATGGATAAATGGCATTACATGGCAATTATTTTATCAAAAATCATGAACACGATCAGTGTTCATGATTTTTGAATTTGTGGAATAATTATTTATTATAGCCTCCATGTCCGGCCAGGCCAGCTTCCTCCTACGCTTTGGCTTTGAGCTACACTATTTACAAGTACCTACAAGCTACGGCGGACAGGCATCCGACTCTCCCCTCAAGAAAAAAAATAAATCCCCATAATTTCCTACCTAGCTTCGCTGGGGCTTTGCCTGTCCGCCGTAGCTTTATGCGAAGGAGGAAGCCGAATAGGCGAATATGCCGCCACCAAGTCGCTTGCGGCCAAAAAAACAGCGGCTCAGAGCCTTGCGTCGAGCATGCGTATTTTTTTGAGACGCAAGCGACTTGGTGGCCGTAGCCATTGAAGCGTATCCTAGGGTTCCAAGGTTCCCCTTGGTCGCTCGGGGTGCAGGGGTGCGAGCGAAAGCGTACCCCTGCTGCTGGCACGCACAGTGCCAAGAAAAAAGAATGGAAGAAAAAGTAATATTTGGTAGACCCATCCCTCGATACATTTTTTCGCCTGGGTTTACTCCTAAGTAGCGATAGCATATCGAAGGGCTCAAAAACCACTAAGGGAGGCACGGAGAGAAAAAAAATGAATAAGAAAATAATGAATTAAGAAAAAAATTATGTCATGCTATCACCCATGAAAGAAATAAAAGAATTACATGAAATATCACTGATTACCTTAAGCGATTCCGCACAAGAGCGGGAACATGACTTTATTCCCCGCAGCTTTGAAGATTACTTGGGTCAACACGAGCTCAAGCAAAAGCTCACCATCTTCACCCAAGCGGCAAAAATGCGCTCGGAGCCGCTCGATCATCTGCTGCTTTTTGGTCCACCAGGCTTGGGAAAAACAACGCTTGCTAACATCATGGCAACAGTGATGAATGTCGGCATAAAAATTTGCAGTGGACCCATGATGGAACGCACCGGCGATCTGGTAGCAATCTTGAGCAGCCTCGAACCGCGCGACATTTTATTCATTGATGAAATTCACCGCATGCCTATCGCGGTAGAAGAAGTTTTATATAGCGCGATGGAACAGTTCCGAATCGACATTATCATCGGCCAAGGAGCTGGTGCAAAATCTATCAACTTACCCATCCATCCATTCACCCTCATTGGCGCCACCACCAAAAGCGGGAACATCTCTGCACCATTGCGCAGCCGATTCGGAATTGTAGAACGTCTTGAATTTTATAATGATGAAGAGCTGAGCACCATCGTGCTCCAGTCGGCTCAATTTTTGAACCTTATAATTTCCAAAACTTCTGCGCTACGCATTGCCGGCTCTGCCCGCGGAACGCCCCGCATCGCCAAAAAAATTTTACGCCGTGTACGGGATTTTGCACAAGTCACTAACAACAACGTCGCTGATGAACAACTGGTAGAAAGTGCGCTGCTTTTTCTTGGCATCGACGCAGACGGCCTGACCAAATTAGACAACGCGCTGCTTAAAACAATACTCGTTAATTTCAGCGGCGGGCCAGTGGGATTGGAAACACTTGCCGCATTAATTGGCGAAGACAGAGAAACGCTCGAGCTCGTTTATGAACCATTTTTAATGCGCAAAGGGTACCTGGAAAAAACAGCGCGCGGTAGACAGATTCCCCATACGCGATTACCATTTTTAAAAAAGAAATTTTTAGGCCAGAACACATTTTTGTAATTATTCATCCATCTTAGATTCGGCTATTAACGGGCAAACTCAACGGCGTAGCTGAATCAGAGGTAGCCGTATCGGATGTGCGATATCCTTTGCCATACCCTCTTTTGCCTGATTTGCTGCCAGATGTACGATATCTACTACTTTTAAATGGATAATACGTACGATTGCCAGAAAGACCATCATTATCATCTGTGCGATAATTACCATACATACCATCATTGTCATTATACTTTGACGCCTGACAATCAAATGAAAACGATGTTGCTATGGTAAAAGCCAATGCTGCAAAAAATACCTTATTCATCTTCATCATCATAATCTCCTTATATTTTGATTTTTTTGCCAAAAAAACAGCGCACGTAGAACATTACACCGTGCGCTGCGTTTTTTAACTACTTAATTAAGAACTTAACTGCCAGTTGTTGTCGCTGGCGTTACATTAGAACCAGTGCTTGTGTCAGCTGCTAGTGTCATCATGGTTATCAGTTGTGGTACCTGCTGGCACTATATTAGAACCAGTACTTGTACTCGTTACTGGCGTTACTACAGTACTTGAGCTAGAACCAGTATCGGTATTTGTACCAGTTGTACTACCGGTACTGGTACCAGTACCTGTTACCGCTCCCGCTGAATTTGCTGTATTTAATGCTACAGCGCTATTCATTGCTGCCGCGTCTGCTGCATTTGACGCTGCGTTTGATGCATTGGAAGCTGCATTTGATGCAGTCAATGCCGTTGTTGCTGCGTTGGTTGCCGCTGCAGTTGAATTCGGTGCCGCTGCTGCTGTTTGTGCTGCTACAAGAGCTGCATCAGCTGCTGTTTTAGCATTAAGGGCTACTTGAGCCGCTGCTTGTGCTTTGGTATACGCATCGTCTGCCTTAGTTGCCACGGCCTGTGCTTTTTGCACGGGAGTCATCGCCGCTAAAGAAGCAGCTATACCTTTTGCCAAAGCAACTTCATTTGCATGGGTAATCTTAGATGCATGTGTTGCTTTTCTCATATTTGCAGCTTCTTGTTGAGCATGTTTTTTGCTTTGCTTTCTTCCTTTGCCCATTTGAGCAGCTTGACAATCAACTGCTACTACTGCCATAACAACTGCTAACATCGCCAATATTGTTTTATTATTCTTCATAGTACATCTCCTTATTTATAGGTTTAATCATTAACTCATCATCTTTTTGAGTTGCCAGACTTATTGGCCACCCCGATTATCCATGGTGCTACCACTTGTACGTGATCTGCCCATATCTTGTTTGCCATCTCTTTTTTCAGTTCTATATCTATGCTTGCTCGAATACTTGCTTTCAGTTCCATTGGTCTTCTCATCCTGGTGCTTGTATCTAGCCTGACAATCAAATGAGAATGACGCTGCTACGGCAAAAGCCAAAGCTGCAAACATTACCTTATTCATCTTCATACTACGACTCCTTCTTTTAACCCTGCTCCGCTTTTTAGCTTCGCTCAGGCTGGTTATTAATATCAGTGGACCTACACTTTACACATTGCAAAGGCAGGCGCTCCACCACTTCTAATAACCAGTCTATAGATATTGTTTTCTATATGTCAATAATTTGTACATTATTTTTAAAATTCTGACCGATTTGAGGCTAAATTAGTGGCCCGAGGGGATTTTTTTGATGATTTTTTATGATTCCTGGAGGTTATAGCTATCATTGCAATTAATCTTGCACGGTAAAAACGTTGCATCCACCGCCAATGCCAATAATGACCTGTAACGATGGCAATATAAATCCCTGAAGGCAATTACCTATGGCCGCATCCACTGTTGGAGCCGCCGCACATTTTATCTGATTGTTAATATCTTGGTACACGGAATCACCACCAGCAGCCAAGAACGCACCAATTCCAAACAACGTTTTACCGGTAAAAGTTGTATTGGAAGAACTATTATTGAGAAAGCTCATACGCTCCATAAGCGGTCCCACCTATTATTACTCCCATCCCAAGTTTTTCCACCAGTGACCCCTGTGTTCCAATTTCCACCCCTGTTGCTTGAAGCTCCTTTTCTTGCGCTAAAAGCGCCTTTTTACGTGCTTTAAGTGCTTCAGGTGTGAGTACCTTATTCTTAGCAACATTATTCAATGCCTTTTTCTGTTCCGCATGCAGCTTTGCTTGTTCCTCAAATTTTGCCTTTTGGTGCTCAAGCAGATTTGCTCGTTCCTCTGTCAATGTTTGGAATCTTGCTCGATCTTGTTGCGTCAGCTGTTTTTTACTCCAAAGCGCATCCAACTCTTTTTCTTTTGTTGCTATATCCTTAGCAGTATTTTCTTGCTCGCCCTTCAAGTTCTTCATATTTGTCTCTTGATCTTTCAATGTCCTTAGTTGCGCTTCCTTTTCATAAAGCGTCATCCCCGCTACCCGCACAGCGGTTAGCCCGATAGCGCACACGAATACCACAACCGTTATTTTATGTACTTTCATCTTCGTCTCCTTATTTATAGATTTTCAACTGGGTTTTTATGGGTTTTATTTTTGTAAATAACTTCTCCCGTCCCCAATCTTATATTAATTACCCGCTGGCTTTGTTATTGTCGCCGCTGTGGTCGCCGATTGCCCTCCTGATGCAGAGCAATTATTACTTCTAGCCGCCCCATTTGGCGTCACCATAATAGCAGCTATAGCGGCATCATGAATGCTTTGACATTTTGCCTTCCTCTCGCATTCATCAGCTTCTGCCGCATGAGCTATATGGGCAACCCCGCCAGCCAATGTTGCCGCACCTGCAATTGCCGCTGCTGCGATTGCTACTCCTGCTGCTATACTACCACCACTGCCACCCATCGCACTCATCCCGCCTGCAACTTCTAATGCTCCTCCTGCTACGGTTGCTGAAACCGCAGCAACCTTATCTGACTGCGTTTGCACTTGTTGTGATTCCGTAATTGCAGCACTATCTTTGCAATTAACCTTGCACTGTAAAAGTGTTGCATCCACCGCCAATGATGACTGTAACGATGGCAATATAAACCCCTGAAGACAATTACATATGGCCGCATCCACCGTTTTTGGAGCTACCGCACATTTTATCTGATTGTTAATATCTTGGTACACAGGATCACCACCAGCAGCCAAGAACGCACCAATTTCAAGCAATGTTTTACCGGTAAAAGCTGTATTGGCAGAACCATTATACGTATCCCTTGTCAAAACATCAGTTGTTTGAGATTGCAATGCATAATCAAGTGCAAAATTGCTTGCCTTGGCCTCCATAAGATCTCCAATACTATTGAGCACCGTCTGCTCCTCATGCGCCGCCCTGGCTGGAAAAATAACGTGCTGAAAAAACTCGTCCACTCCAATACCGCCCCCACCTAATAGAATTGCCCCTAACGTAATTTTTGTCCACAGCGGCCACCGTGCTCCAATTTCCACTCCTTTTGCGTGAAGCTCCTTTTCTTGCGCTAAAAGCGCCTCTCTGCGTGCTTTAAGTGCTTCAGGTGGGAGTACCTTATCCTTGGCAGCATTATTCAATGCCTTTTTCTGTTCCGCATGCAACTTTGCTTGTTCCTCAAATTTTGCCTTTTGTTTCGCGAGCAAGTCTGCTCGTTCTTTTTTCAATGCTTGTCCTTTTTCTTCTTCATTTCGCGTCAGCTGGCCTGTTTTGCCCCAAATCGCATTCAGATCTTTCGTTTTTGCTGCTGCTTGCTCAGTAAGATCTTTTTGCGCTGCCTTCAAGCTCAGCATATTTTTCTCTTGCTCTTTCAATGTATTTAGTTGCGCTTCCTTTTCCAACTCCATCATCGTCTCAATTCGCACAGCGGTTAGTCCAATAGTGCACACGAATATCACAACCGTTATTTTATGTACTTTCATCTTCGTCTCCTTATAGCCTTAATTATACCTATTGGCCACCCCCAACCCGCACAGCGCGGAGGGTAGACATACCAAATCTTCTACTTCTAATACCAGCGTATCGGAAATAATTTCAATAAGTCAACAATTTGACACAGCTTTTTTTGATGCGTTGATCTGATGAAAGGAATAGAGGAAGCAGGGAGTTTTTAAAATATACAGAGATATTACAAGTCGCAACTTCTATCAATCTATGCGCGCCTTGACCTTACCGGCCAGGCGGCAAAACATAGAGCAAACATCATTAATCTATGCACAAATTCAAAGGATCGTCCCTCGATACAATTCTTCGTAAGACTCAGAATCACTCGGGATGCATCATGAAAAATAAATTTGCGAAAAATCAATCTGATCCGATGCATCCCGCCATACCCGCCATAACTTTAGCGACGGAGGAAGCCTTGTTCGACCTGTCCGCCATAGCCGTCGGGTCGGCTTTTCCTACTTCTCTTTTTTATCATCTCTTTATTGTGCGCCCTTCACCAACAAAAAAACCATCAATGGTAATTTCCTGCTATAGCTTTCGGGGTACCCCAAGCCGATAAAGGCGAGTGGGTATTTGAAAAAAACAGCAATTGTTCTGTTACAATGGACTTTTTAATATTTTTTTTTGACTCAACAATCTTTGTGTCTTTTTTCCTTGCAAGCCTCGTGAGTAGGGATGCAGCCAAATGCCCATCGGGCATAACGGCGAAGCCCAATCCAAGTCGCCGCTTGCGGCCGCAGGCCAATGAGACCGCCTGGATCTCATTGGGCAAGGTAAAGCAAGGAGAAGGCGACGAGGACAAGCCTGCTCTCGAGGCGTAGAGGGGCCTTGGGGACACTTCCCCAAGTCGCATGGGGTCTTGGGGTGTTTGCGAAATAACACCCCAAGTGCTCACGCTGCCGTAAGTCCGGCGAAGCCCTAGCGAAGAGGGAACAGGCGCAACAAAAAATATATAATATAAAAAGAGATATTGAATTTGTAATCAGACTTTATAAAAAATGGAGAGGGCGAATAAGAACCACTATCTCTTATTCACCCTCAAATTATCATAACCTTATAAAAAGATTATCTATTATCGAAAGCGTGCCCCTTAAGCCTTAGAAGCCCGTGCCTTTTTTTTCGTCTTATTTTTTGACTTCTTTTTCGTCTTCTTGGCCGGCTTTTTAGCTGTCTTCTTGACCGGTTTTACCACCTTTTTAGCCGGAGTTTTTGGTTTAGCCACTGGTGTCGGAACCGCCGTGGCTGCAGCAGTCAACGCCGCATCCAAAGCTGTATTGATTGCCACCTGCGCATTAATTGCCATCGTGTCCACAGCCGCCCGCGCTGCTGCCAGGTTTGTCTGATCAGCAGCCGTCATGCCTGGGCAGTTAGCAGCTAACGTATTTGCTAACAATGTATTTTGCGCAATCAAAGCTTGGTTGTAGGCCGCCTTATCAGTTGCCGTTGGTGTAACGGCCGGCGCTGATGGAGCGCCCGCTTTGGTTGCTTGCGGAATAACTCCCGCCGCTATTCCTGTTGTCTGCACCGTAGCCTGAGCCGCATTCAACGCCGCTTGGTCAGCAGCGGAAAAGCCTTGCGCAAGTTTTGGGCACTTGGCTATAAGCGCATCCAAGACGCCATCCAGGTTAACCAAAGCCTGGTTATACAGTGTAACTGCATCAACTGCCGCACCAACTCCCGGCGCCGCACCAGCTCCTGATGGCGGAAGTGTAACAAGATAGTAAATCAAACTACCGGTACCCCCGCTAACCACCGCTCCTAAACCATAGACCAACACTTCTTTTTTTAAAGGAGTCTTGTTCATAGTATCACGTTGATCGTTTGTATCACTCCCCACTTGTTTTCCCTTAAGTTCTTGTTGCTGCACCTTTTGCTCATCGGTCAGCTGCCCGCCTTTTGCTATTTCAGCGTTCAAGGTACTCAGCGTTTGTTCTTCTTCTGGAGTAAGTGGCACCACCACCGTTGCTGCCTCTTCTTTTGCTATATTTGTTGCTTGCGCTGGTGTTATTTTTCCTTTTTTCACCTCCTCAACTAGCCACTGCTCTTCCGTTGGCACTGGCTCTACCATTAGCTCTGACACGCTCTTAGCAGCCGCTCTATGACTGCTGGCTCCTGGCCCTTGCAATAAAGTATCAGTCTCTTTTTCCCATGTATCTAATAGCGATTGCGCATTCTTCACATGTAATTGCGCTTGCTCTTTTTGGCTAGGTTCTGCGTTTTCCAGATCTAATTTAGCCTTTTCTAAATTTTTCGTTAAAGATTCGTGTCCCTGAGTAATTTGATTTTCAATATCTTGCCTAACTGTAAGCAATTGATCCGGTTCTAGACTAGCACTTTGAGCTAAGGTATCTTTCAAATCTGACGCTGCATTTTCCACGTCGGCTTGTGTCACCGACCCTTCAGGCTTTTGCGCTTCTTCTATCAGCGTAGATACTTCTTGCTGCGTGGCCGCCACTTTTTCAGATATTGACGCTGGGGTTGCCAATTCTGGAGCTACAACTGGCAATTCTTGGACCGAGGCTGATGGCGGCACCGTTTTTGCTACGCCACCTTCTACCGTCTTTGTTGGTGCTTTTGGCGCAGCCCTTGTTGGTAGTGCTGGTTTCTGTGCCTTTCCGACACTACCGCCAACTTCTTCATGCACCGCAGCAACCTTTCCTTTTGGCGGCGTCACCTCAATAGTAACGTCTTTCGTGCTCGTACTTGCTTTGAGTGCACTAGGTATAGAGGTTGCCGAACCTTTTGTTACCTTTCTACCCGTTATCGCAAGTTTTTTACCCTTGGCGCGGGCCTTCTTTATCGCTTCAATTTTTAATTGCTCTTCTTTTGCCGCTGTTTCTGCTGCAATTTTTGCTTCATCCGCTTGGATTTGCCCAGCTACCTGCCCCGGTGATATGGCTTTAAGTGATGGTCTTGCTGGTGCCGCTCCTGCTGCTGTTTTTTCATGTCCTCTTAACGGTATTGGTGGTGCAACACTTGGTTTTGGTTGCGTTGATGGTGCTCTTTCAGATAAAGCTGGTGGTGGCGCCATCTGTTTTAATTCATTTGTTACATTGGCTAATTCCTGCTTTAAAGCATTATATTGATATTGCTCGTTTGGACTTCCTCCTTTAAACAGGCCCGTTGCCGCATCTAATTTTCCCTGATTTACAAGTTTTGTCCGCATAGCTTCAAATTGCCGCTTCAATTCTGCTGCATGCTCCTGTAAAGTTGGTGCTGCCGTCGATACTAATCCCGGCGGTACTTGCACCGGTGATGGCAATGGCTCCGACACCTTGCCTTTTATCGATGCTAAATTAGTATTTGCCGTCGTCAAACTAGCTTGGGCATCTTGTACTGCCACTCGTGCTGTACGTGCTGCATCTTGCGCTCCTATTGCTGCATTCATTGCATTTTTTACAGCCTCTTTATCAGCTGGCGTTGTACTTTTCCCCTGAGCAGTATGAACTTTCTGTGCTTCTGCCGTCAAGGCCTGCGCATTTGCCTCCGCTCGCTTTGCCACCGCTTGTTTTGCCGCTATATCATCATTCAATACCGCTATTGCTTTTTGAGCTTCTGCTTCTGCTATATTTGACAGATTTGCAGCGGCATCAAGATCATATGATGAACCAGCCAAAAGAGTTTCATAGTCTTGCTTAGCTTTTGCTGCAATCCCTTCTGCATCGGTCGCTGCTGCCGATGTTTGTATTACATGTTCTTGTTCTGCCTTTGCTGCAGCTGCGTCATCAATTAATTTTTGAGTTGCATCCTTAAGCCTGGAAGGTGGTCGTGATGGTATCTTCTTGGCTGCCGTTTTTCGCGCTTGCTCATTCTCTGCTATTTGTTTTTTCCGTGCGGCTTCTTGTTGTACCAGCGCATTATGCTCTTCTTGAAGTTTTTGTGTTTTGGCAATATTTTCTGCTTTAGTTTGGTCAAGTTTTTGCGCAGTTTCTAGCTCCACTTTTTTTTGAGCCAAATTTTCTTGAATTTGCTTTAATAGTCCTTGCTCTTGTTGTTTTTTCATTAAGTCCTGTACTACATTCCCCATAGCCGCCTCCAACCGAGGAGCTACCATTACCGCCATAGCAAGCGCTGCCCAAAAGATCAATGTATTTTTCTTCATATCAAAGTTTCCTTTTCTAAGCCCAATCGGCCGATTAAATGAAGCAACTTCCACCACTACTTATCAGTCTATAAAGGTTAAGTTTAAAAAAACAAGAGGTTTGAAAAAAAACAGTAATCGTTCTGTTACAATGAACTTTTTAATATTTTTTTTGATCCAACAATCTTTGTGTTTTTTTCCTTGCAAGCCTCGTAAGTAGGGATGCAGCCAAATGCCCATCGGGCATGACGGCGAAGCACAATCCAAATTGAATTTGTAATCAGATTTTATAAAAAATAGAGAGGGTGAATAAGAACCATTACCTCTTATTCACCCCCAATTTATCATAATCTTTATTACTAAAGATTACCTGCTACTTCGAACGCCTGTCACCTTTTTGGCCTTAGAATGCTGCGCCTTCTTTGTTGTCTTCTTTTTAGCCGGCTTTTTAGTTGTCTTCTTTTTAGCCGGAGCCTTCTTCCCCTTGCACTTGGTGTTAATGCATATCGTCCCTACGCGTCCAGTTTTGCCGGCACAATGTTGCGCAATACATGCAGAAAGCTTAGATGAAGCTGCTGATTTTGTTGCCGCCTTTGCAGCCGCCTGAGCAGTCAAGCTAGCCTTCTGCGCTGCAGCAAGGTCATCATCTATCTTCTTTAAATCGCCATCGGTCACTTTTGGACACGTCGCCAAAATAGTGTCGATCACGGTTTTCAAATTAGCACGGGCCGCATCAGTTGCTGGCGTGCTTACGCCCATACCTGAAACCGGTTCCACTTTTTGCGCTTGCGCCACTGCAGTCATAGCATCATCCAACTCCTTGGTATCAGCGTCAGAAAGTGACTGACACGAAGCTAATGCAGCATTTGAATCTGTTTCAAGGTTCAATAACGTTTGGTTGTAGTTTGCCAAAGCATCTGCTGCTTGCTGTGTTGCTACCGCATCAGCCGTATCTTTGGAGTCCTCAAGATGCTGTATTTCTGCCCCCAAGCCACCACCAGCAGCACCTGCCCCGACGATGGCAATTAAAGCAGCTTGTACTGGATGTTCCTGCATCGCTTTAACAAGAGCATTTGTTTTTCCTGCTTCATTACCAAGATTGTCAGCTGCTTTATTTTGGGCGTCGATTTCAGCTTGAGTCTGTTCAGCTTGAGGCTCGCCGCTAATCGGAGCTCCTGGTTTTTTTCTACCAAAGAAAGTTTTTTTACCTCCTTGTTGTTTTTCCAATAGAGCGCGCTTTTCTGCTTCCAGCTTCGCATCCTCCTCCGCGGCAGCATTTTTCCTCTTGATTTCACTCGGTGCACTTACTATAGTCATACCTTCTTCTCGTTTAAATTGTGCCCCCCGTCCTTTTTCTAATGCTGTCTTAGCTTGGTTATAGAGCAATTCTTTATGCGCTTGCGCAGCCCTTAAATTTGCCTTAGTTGTTTCATCTGTTGCCTCTCGAATCTTTTGCTCCATTGCAGTTTTTTCTTGGTTGTTAATCTCATTAAGTTGTTCAATAGATTGGACCTTCTTTAAATTTGATTCATACGCTTCATATTCTTTTTGAAACGCTTGCGCACATGGGGCAACCAGTGCCAAAGCAAGTGCAATTGTTAACATCATTTTATTCATCGTCTTCATAATCATCCCCTTTATTTTTGGCCCCTTTGTCAGGAGCCGATTATTATATTAACCACTTTCCACTATTTCAATTAGTTACCTGTGCGGTACCGCATTGCAGGTCCGCCAGTTGTAATGCGACCTGCAGTTCCTGAGGACATGCCAGTTGTTTCATGGCCAGACATTTCCTTGGCGCCTTCCACGTCAGCCCCAGAGGACATGCCGCGTCTGGACAACCTGCCAGTTCCTGTCTTTTTTCCCCATTTTGATGACGTGCGGGTGTCACTTTCTGGCATCCGCGAGTCATGCCTACGGATACTCTCAGCTTGGCAATCAGAGACGAAAGCCACCGCTACAAAAAGCAGCGCCACCGTGAGTGATACCTTAATCTTCATAAGAAAACCTCCTATAAACGCCCTGCTCGCACGTTCTTGCTCGCTCAGGCTGTGTGTTATTAATATACGGCAGAACTTTACTACCCAGACATCTTTATAGCTACTTCACTATAGACACGTCACAAGCATTCTACCATCTCAATAACTAGTGTAGCTAAAACAAATTCAATAAGTCAATAATGTTTATGCTTTTTATTTAAATAGGTTTTCAATTGCCCATTAAAAGTGTGATAAGCAAGGAGTTTTGGAAGGTGGCTGGTTAAACAAAAAAGAGCGGTTTTTCAGTTTTTTTTGCCCAACCGCTCTTTTTTGTTCTTAAAGCTAATCTCACAGGACTCTGCACAAATTAAATTCGGGCACCCTGAACGTAGTTGAAGGACAAGTCCGATTTATTATAATGTCGACCCTTCAAGTTCGCCCTACGGGCTTCCTTCAGGGTGCCCGGATTATTATTTGTTACCGATCATCCTGCCTGTCCGCCGTAGCTTTAGCGAATACCGATCATCCTGCCTGTCCGCCGTAGCTTTAGCGAAGGAGGAAGGGAAACGAAGTGGACTTGAAGGGCAGAATGCTCGAACTTATTTATTCTTTTCGTGCAAGCGTTAATGCGATCAGCTATAAATTCGTGGATTAACAACAATCATTGGCCAATATTGATACTTGAAAAACTAGATTGCCTTCCATGCGGCGGCTGTGTCTCTTGAGAAGTACCAAAAACTTCGCTTTCCGTTCGCCGTAGCTTAACTGGCTTGGTCTTAGCTGGCTTAATCTTGGCTGCTTTTGCGGCCTTTTCAGCTGCTGCTTGCTTTTCGGCTATTTTTGCGGTCTTTTCAGCTGCCGCTTTTTTTATGGCTTCTTCTTGCGCTACTTGCTTCTCTTTTGCTTTGGTTTTTTCCAGCCTTGCCTTTTCTACCGCCTGTGCCGCCTCATTATTTTTTGCCATTAAATTCTTTAATTTTTGTTCTGCAGCGGTATGTGCTTCTTGTGCTTTTTTAAGAGCTTGTTGATGCGCCTCCTGCGCACTCTCATCTACCTGCTTTGTCTGCAATTCTACTACCTTTAACCTTGCTGTTTCTTCCCTTGCAAGTGCATTCTGAAGGTCCCTCTGTTGCATTTGCTCTTTTATCCAGGCCATCGCCTCTAAGCGCGGAGCACCAAGCACAACAAAGAGCGCTACCACCAAAACTTTTGTATTCATCTGCATCAATTCAATCTCCTTTGACAAAGCCGCCCCTTCAAGTGCCCAGGCCGTCGCCAAGGCTATGGCGGGCGGGCTACTGCACTCCCTTCAGAGTGCCCGAGTTGAAGGGCAGAGTGCCCTGTTCTGGGCAAGCAACACCTTGCTGCTCACGCCGCCGTTAGGTCCCAAAAAAAATTACTCCTAAATCTTCTTCTTTTTAGCCTTAGAACGCTGTGCCGGTTTAGACTTTTTAGCAGATGATTTCTTTGGCTTTGAAGCTGGTTTAGGCTTCGTCTTAGCACACGCAAACGTATTCCAATTCACCTCCTGTCCCTTTGGACATACACAGCTGGTTCCCGTCGATGGATCTATTTGCGGATCTTGAACCTGACCGGTAATTAAACATTGGCATATTGAATTACCCTGTGCGTCTGCACCTTGCATCTGATCTGCTGGGCAACTCAAGGTGGCTCCTGTGGTAGTACCAGTTGGTGTTCCCGCAGCTCCTGTTGTTATTGTGCCAGCAGCGCCAGCTGTACCCGCAGTTCCTGTTGTTGAACCTGCACCTATAGTAGCTCCCGCGCCCGCTTGGGCTGCTGCCATCGCCTTGGCAATGCCCGCATCTGAGCAATCAAACCCTGCGTCAGTTGGCTGTTGCAACGCACAGTTGATCTGATTTAAAATAACCCGATATTGGGCCTTGGTAGTGGTTGATGCATTGTTCACCAGCGCTTGCGCAATTTCAACTATATTCTTCGGCTGACCTGCGTAGATGGCCTGAGTAGTGCTATCAGTAGTAGCTGGGAGATAACGAGTGTTTAAAATGATGGCGGTCGACACATTATTGTCCTTAAGATAGAGCAAATCACTAGCAACCCCATCTGACGAAAGCCCCTGCATAACACCGGTAATATGCGGTAAAATGTCATTCACCAATTTAGCAGCCGCTGCATTGTTGTCCGCGGTAGTCATTGCTGCTTGCAAGCCTGATGAACATGCTGCTTTTTTCTGAATCGCTACGGTTGGATCAGTTTCATCAACGTTCTGATAACAGGTGAGTAGACTTTCAATAACACCGTATTGCGCCACAAGATAAGCATCGGAAACCGATCCCGGCTTTTGAGCTTGAAGGTAGGTGTCTAACGTTGCTTGATTTGAAAGGGTTGTAGCAATCTGGAATGCAGTCTGGTTGGTAAACCCTTGGCCCGTGTACGGATTATTATTAATAACAGCATCAGAAGTTTGATTCAACTCAGTTGCCGATGCGTCAATTTCTTGTAGTGCTGCAGTTACTGCAGTAAAGTCATGGGCAATAATTGCCGTTACCAAGTCCTTTATTCTGCTTACAGCCCGTCCCTGGGCATCAGTATTGGTCAGTACCGCAGCCTTACTTGCTGCAGCGTCAGCCTGTGCCGCGTTCATAAGACCCTGAATGGTTGAAATGGAACATGCGGATGTGTCAGTCGAATTACCCTGCGCTAGAGACTGCTTACACTTAAGTTGCTGAAGAACAATTTTATATTGATTCTGAAGCCCCTGATCGTCCGCGCTCGCATCTACCCATGACTGCGCAATTTCCATGATAGTCCTGTTCTTTAAGCCATTGACCGAGCCAGGATAGGGCTGCAAGAATACCCACTTGATAAGTGTACTCGTAAGAGGAGAGAACTCATTTTCTATGCCATCTATATCAAGACTTTCTATGTCACGAACCAAGCTTGCTAACACCCCAAACTCAATAACGGCTTCAAAAGTTGCAAATCCTAACCCGCCAGCTATTACCAGAGTTAATATTTTATTGCGCGACACCCATGATTTTTTTCCGTTATTTTTTATGTTCGTTTTTAGTTCTTCCATCTCTGTTGCCGGCAGCGTGCTCTTTTCGAGTTTCAACTGCTCCAGCTTTTGTTCTTTTTCTAACTCTGCAGGCGTCGACACTATTCCTACTGGCGCCTTCCTTGCTCCCATTATGCCGCCACCCTCCGATAAAGGTTTTGGTGTGATTGCTAGGTGTGTAAGATTTTTTTGTGCTTCTACCTCAGCATTATGTTTTTGAATGGCCTGTTCATTTTGTTGTTCTGCTAAGCGCTGTTCCATTTCTAGTCTGTTTTGATATGCTAAATCCGATTGTTTTTGTAACTTCGACTTTAACGTAAGAACATTTTCCCTTCTTTGCGCTAGAGCTATCTTATTCTTCGCCAGCTTTTGCTGCTCTGCCTCAATAGCTTGTTTTTGCTCCTGTAACCGTATTGCTTCTGCATCCATCTGCGCCGCCTTTACCCGCGGGGCAACCAGCGCCATGGCGAGAGCCATTACCACTAAAATCTTATTTTTCCTCATCATTATCTTCTCCTTTTTTAGCTCCAGCCATGTCGGCTTGTTAATAACAATTCACTTTCTATTTTCAGTGTATACAGGGTGAAATTCGAAAAGCAACATATTATGTCTTTTTTCCTTTTGCCTTAGAAGGCTGCGTCTTTTTTTTCGTCTTCTTGACCGCGGGTTTATGCTTTGTCTTAGCAGCCGGTTTGGCTGGTTTAGCCGCTGGTTTGGCAGCTGGCTGAGCAGGAGGCGTTGCTGGGACTGGCTTTGGCGCCACAAGCGCCTGCGCATCCAACAATGCTTGCTGCAGTGCTGCTTGAGCAACCGTCAATTCACTTTCCAACGCTGTCCGCTCTGCTGCAGATACAGTAGGGTCCGCTATTTGTTGCTGGAGCGCAAGAATCTGCGACAACAGCGTATCTATGTGATCCAACGCAGCATTTTCCTTGCTTCCCGCATCTGCTGCAGCTGGTGTGCCATCCGTCGGATTTTTTGCCTCATTTATAGCTTTTTCTATGGCCTCAATGATATTTGGCAACTGTTCAATCAAAACGCCTCCAGCGATAATTTCAAAGGCTGCCAAATATTTCTTCCCCTTCGCCTTGATGCGTTCAACCTTGCCTGCAAGTTGCGCTTCTTCTTTTTCTCTGGCAGCCTTTGCTTCTTTAGCTTGTTGTATCTCATCTTTCACTAGCTGTTTTTCTTTTGCCATTGCTTGCACACGTTTGGCCGCTTGCTCTGCTTCAAGCCTCGCTTTAGTAGCTGCATCTTGTGTACGCGTTACATCTTCCTCTAAAGCTTTTCTTTGTGCATCTTCTAGCGCTCTGTTTGTTTTTTCTGCTTGCGCCATTGCATCCGCATGGACTTTTTTTGCGTGTTGCGCCGCTACTTCTGTATCAATTTGCGCAGCCTTTTTTTCCTCACTTATTCTTTCAGCCTCAGCCTGATTTGCTTCTGTTTTTTTCAGCCGCTCCTGCTGCGCTTGTTCTTGTTTTTTTTCTTCCTCGAGCTGCTGTTGTTCTCTTTTTGCTACCTCTTCCATTGTTGCTGCATGCATTTTGGCTGCTACATCTTTACCTATCTTTAAATATGCCGCCTGTACTTGCTGAGCTGCCACCGCCATGGCAATGGCACCTACCAACAAAATCTTTTTATATGTCTGCATTATCATCATTGTCTCCTTTGACAAAGCCGTCCCTTCAAGTGCGCTGCGCTCCCTTCAGGGTGCCCGGATTAAAATATTTTTTGCTCCTATAAATTTCTTTTCTTACTTTGATTGTTTTCTGTTGATGTAGGACATGCAACAATATAATAGGAAAAAACAATCTTAATTCTTAGCCCTGCCGCATATATAACTTCGTGGGGCGCCGAGACATTTTTTAAAAAAATGAAGAGTGCGCCTTCGGCATGCCGCCGCGACTGTAGAAAATTTGGGCGGGCAGATTCTTATCTGGCAAGCCCAAAAATTTTCAAGGGCGCGGAGTAAAGGCAGTACGAACGTAGCTTTGCGCAGCCTTCGAAGCGTCAGGGGGATATATAAGGGCCCTCCCTTATATGCCCTTGTTTGCAAGGTGTTGGGCAAACAACACCTTGCTGCTCGCGCTGCATAAGCGCAGCAAAAATAAATATAACTTCTCATAATCTTTATTACTAAAGATTACTTTTTCTTCTTCCCCTTGCTCCCCTTCTTCGGCTTATTTTTCTGCTTCGGTTTATTCGACTTCTTACTCGTCGCTTTTTTGGCCGGTGTGCAATTGAACGTTGTTGAGTTTACCGTCTGACCCGCTGGGCAAACACAACTGCCCGTTGATGGATCAATTGTCTGACCACCAAACAAACATACACAAGTAGCGCCAGTTGGATCCGGTGTCTGATCATATGGACAGCTCAACGTCGATGCGCCTGCTGCTGTTCCAGATGTCATTGGCATACCGCCTCCTGCTGCCGCAGCCGAAGCCTGTGCTTGCGCTGCTGTCATCGCTTTGGTAATACCCGCAGGAGAACAATCAAAGCCTGCAGGAATTGATGGATCATGCGGTGATAGCAAAAGACATTTAAGCTGATTGACAATGACCTGGCAAACTGGTGCCAAAGCAGTATTGCCGTATGGCGGCGCATTTACATACGCCTGCGCAATTTCAATAATTGACTTTGGCTTGTCCTGCCAAATAGTGTAGTCCAGACCAAGATATTTAATGTTAGCAATAATTTCAGGATGGAAGTTTGACCCTGCCGCCAAACTCGCAATGGCTACCGAATCTTGGTTTGTTATGGCATCTACCAATTTCGGAATCAACCCACCTTGCGCCATCATTGGCTCCGCTATTGCTGCAGCTGCATTAGCCGTTGCCATCGCTGCCGCAATGTTCGGACATACGTTTGCATTAAAATCTGGTGCTGCTTGCGTAAACAAATTTGAACTGGCAGGAAGACCATTTTTTGGATTATTTATATAACACATCAATTGATTCAAAATTTGGCCATATTGCTGGCTAAGGTAATAATCATATGGTTGCTGAGCCTGTGTTGAATTAAGATACGTAGTAAGACTATCCACGTTAGCTAATATTTGCGCACTCTGAATAAGAGTCTTTCCCGTAAAATAAGGATAATCAGTACCCATATAAGCAGCAGTCAGAATGGTCTGAGCTAACTGATCCTTTGCTAATATCGCATTAAGACTATTTAAATCATGATTAATCATTGCTGTCATCAAAGGCGGTACGTTTACTTCACGCGCTGCCTTTTGTCCCTCGGTAGTAATGTTAGCAGCCTGACAATAAGTAGCCACCGTCATAGGCTGTTGTGTATTCGGGTCAACGAGCGGTTTTTGTGAATTTGGATCCAAAAGACTTACGTCTTGTTGATCACCAGCGCAAGAAACCTGATTCACAATCACCTGATATTGTGCCTGTGAAGGTGCCCCCTTCATAGGAACAACATCTGCATTGTCTCGCAATGTCTTAGCAATCTGAAGCGCTGTTTTACCATTCACCGTGTTGTCCGTGTCACTTGAAATCGGATCATAAATATCTCCTCTATGCAAGGCATTCAGCGCTACAGCGGTACCTACTGAATCTGCTGCCTGTATTGGCGTTACCAACGCAGAAAGTCTATCTGATTCAGTTGAAATAAGACCATATAAGTCTTCCAGTTTTAAACTTGGATCAAACATGGATGGTGTCAGGAAGAGCATCGCAGCAGCCATACCACCCCCAACAACGTAACCGATAGGTTTAGTTGCAATCCACCATGCTTTACCCATCTTTGATTTAGTACTCCATTCCTCTTTGAAAGAATTCCATTTACCCGCCATTGTTTTAGCTGCTTTTGCCTTCGCCAAAGCCTCCTGCTCTTCAGCTACTTTCACCTTTGTTTGCAAAGCTGCAGCTTCCTCTCTTTTTGCAGCCAAAGCCGCGTCCTCTATCGCTGTTTGTGCCTCGTGCGCTTTTTGCAGGTCCGCCAGCGCTGCTTTTTGTTTTTCCAGAAGGTTAGCTGCTGGGGTTGATACTTTGCGTGGTGCTGATCGCGCCAAACCGCCTTCCTTGGCAGCCTTAGTCGCCTGCGCTGCCTTTTCCTTTGCCAACTGCGTTTTTTCCATCTCAGCCAATTTTTCCTGTTCAGCTAAAGCCCTTTGCCGAGCTGCAAGCTCTGATCCCCGTTGAGTTTGCTTAATCAGATTTTGAGTTTCCTGTGCCCGCAGCGCATCTTGTTGCGCCGTTTGCTTTAATTTTAATGCATCTGCTGTTTCTTTCGCCAACAACTCTTTCTCTGCCGCGCCTTTCTCTGCCTTGATCAAAAGCTCCCCCGCTTCTGCCTGCTGAGCAAACATCATGAGCGCAAGTATAAATACCGCCACTCTATTCTTATGCATCTTCATACCATCATCCCCTTCTTTAAAAATATTATTTCATTACTACCATGAGCTTACTCATATCAATTCCCTTAATGCAACAGTTTTACTTTTTTTTCTTATTAACCGGTTTTTTAGGAGTCGGTTTTTTTGTTGTATGCTTTGCTACAGTTGATTTTTTTGGCTTAACTTTCCCCTTGGAAGGCGGTTTTTTTCCTGTTTTTTTTGGTGATTCACACGTGAATGTTGTTGCACTCACTGACTGACCAAGTGGACATGCGCAGCTACCAGTCGTTGGATCTATTTTTTGGCCACCGAACAAACATAAACAGATGGTTCCGGTCGCGTCCGGTGTCTGGTCGGGTGGGCAGGTCACGGGCACACCACTTGTTGTACCTCCCGTTGCACCACCGGTACCTCCAGCTGCCCCTTGCGCTTGTGCTACTGTTATCGCTTTTTTAATACCCACAGGGGAACAATCAAAACCTTTAGGGTATGATGGATCAGTTTTTGGTAACAAAAGGCATTCTAGCTGCTTAACAATGACCTGGCTGACTGGCACCAAAGCAGTATTACCCAAAGGAGGATTGTTGACGTATGCCTGGGCTATTTCAATAAGCGTTTTTGGCGTGTCTTGCCATATGCTGTAATCAAGACCCTGAAAAAGAAGATTAGCAACAACGCTCGTATTAACCCCTTGCAACAAATGCGCAATCCCTGCTGAATCTTGCGCTCCTATTGCGTCTACCAGTTTGCTCAGCAAACCATTTTGAGCAATCATCGGTTCAGCTATTGCTGCATTAGCATTTGCCGCGGTCATCAGATCCGGAAGATGTGGACATACCGTTGCGTTAAAATCTGGCGCCACCGCTGTCAGAGGGTTCGTGCTTGCGGCAAGACCATTTTTAGGATCATTAATATAACAGGCTAGCTGATTTAAAATAATTCCGTATTGAAGACCAAGGTAATAATCCGGAGACGGCCTGCCTATTGAGGTAAGATATCCAGCAAGTTGGGCCTGATCAGTCAGCACATTCATAATTTGCATAATAGTCTTGCCCGTAAAATATGGGTTGGTGGTGCCTTGATAGGGAGTATTCATAATAACGTTGGCCAACGGACCTTGCTGCAATACCTGATCAACTTGATTCATATCATGGGTCAAAATTGCATTCAAAAGTAGGGGAATGTTTGCTTCAAGCGCTGCTTTTTGTGCTTCAGTAGTAATATTTGCGCACACTGAATTCATAGTCATAGGTTGATTAGTGGTAGGGTCTTTGAGCGGTTGCTCTGTGGTAGGGTCCAAAAGACTTACATCAGCTTTGTTGCCAGCGCAAGAAACTTGATTCACAATTACTTGAAACTGTGCCTTTGATGGACTGCCAGGCAACGGTTCAACTTGCGCGGTAGTACGTAGCAGTTTGGCATATGCGATAGGTGTTTGACCATTAGCAGTACTATTGTCAGTGCTTGAAAACGTATCATTAATTTCACCGCTATGTAGCGCATTCAACGCAGCAGCAGTACCGGACGAGTCTGCATTCTGGATTGCAGTAATGAGCGCAGCTTGCCTGTCTGATTCGGTCGTGATACCAAATAAGCTCTTGATTTGGGGAAGGGTAAAATAGACTAAAACACCCGTCGTTATGAGCGTGCCTGCTAATTTTCCTTGCCATGTGCCCTTAACCCATTTTATAGAGTTCCAAACTCCCTTGGTTTCTGACCAGGTTTTACCTTCAACTTTTATCGCATTCTGAGCCGCTTGGCCGGCGCTTTTTCCCCCGGCTGCTTCGGCATCTGCTAGTTCCTGCCGAGCTTTTTCTACATTGTTCTTAAGAAGGGTTAGATTCGGACATGTTGCTCCAGCTCCCTGCATACCGATGGAAACGGTAAGCGCTACCACAAGGGAACAGATCACCAATCTATTATCTATTTTCACATTCTTCATCATCATCTCCTTAGGCCTGTAGGCTTGTTGAAAAATCATACTCTTTATATACAACCATTTTTTTTAGCCTCCTCAAGAGCATCTTTATATTTCTGAGCTTCCTGCTCAAGCTTATCAGTTGCCTTATTAATGTTATCTTGCAGCGTTTTTTCGCTTGTTTCTCCTCCTGCTTCTCCTCCTGCTGCTTCACCCGTGCCTGATTCTGTCACCGTTGCGCCGCTTTCTCCGCCTAATCCCGTTGCGCCACTTTCTCCTCCTAATCCCGTTGCGCCGCTTTCTCCTCCTAATCCCGTTGCGCCGCCTTCTCCTCCTAATCCCGTTGCGCCGCCTTCTCCTCCTAATCCTGTTACACCGCTTTCCTCTCCTACGCCAAGAACATCTGCATTTGCACCGAGAACTTCCGCATCTGCACCGAGAACTTCCGCTCCTGTCGTGTCAACTAGCGCAGCTGCCGCATCCCTCTCAGCTAGCGATCCTAGAAAATCGAGGCCCCCTTCTATAACAAAGCCTCCTGCCTGTACCTGAAAAGCGGGCACCAGTAAGACAAAAATTGCAACCACACGCGTTATTTTTGTAATCTTCATAATTCAATAATCCCTTTCTCTACCCACATTTACCGCTTTTAGTATTAATTTTTTTACATTTGCCGCATGTACCATTCTTTTCAATACCCTGGCCTTTTGGACATTTACCACATTTACCGTTTTTCATAACACCTTGCCTTGCCGGACATTTTCCGCATGTACCATTTTTTGTAATGCCTTCCCCCTTCGGACAGGTTGTTGGCGCAAACGCTAGTGATGTCACAGGTCCTGCCACCGATGCGACTGATAATGATGTCACGGGTAGAGTCGCTGGTACCGCTGATGCTTGGCCTGTTGCATTATTCACCTTGTTAACAAGATTATTCGTAGCGGTTATTGCCGCATCCGCCGCAGAAATATCACACGCTTGCAGTCCATTTTGAGCTGCATACTGTATGCATAACCAATGGTATACGTTTGCCGCTGCCACAAGAGTATTGGCCTCATTGGCTAGTGTTTGTTGACCAACAGGATTTTGAGTGTTATTTAAATCATTGATAAGCTGACTTTTTAAATTAAGATAAACAGACCAGGCCGCATCTTTAGGATTTTTATGATCTGATAATATCTGACCATTTGGTAATATATCGGGTAACTTAATTGAAGATAAAGGAGTCGATCCCAAGAGTGCTTGAAGAAGACTCAGACTATCGCTATTAGGGTTATATACCACCGTAGAAATATTATTTACAAGATTCTGCGCACTTGTTGTTGCTTGAGTAGCGGCAATTGCCCCTTTGGTTAATTGAGCACATGCACTGCTACAAGTAGGAACAGCCAGTCCTGACGAAGTAGCGTATGGACAATTCAAATTTGCACTTTGTGGAGCACAGCTGAGCGCCAAGGCTATCTGATAACATGGCTGCGTAGAATCGGAAGGACTACAATTTGCAAGAGCTATTTGAAAAGCTGATTGCCCATACGTCGCCGATGACGAATCTAAATCTTGCGCTTGCGCATCGGGTTTAGAAGATTGCGCCAAAACAGACTTAACCATTTGCACATCAGACGCAGTATTAGTTGCTTCAACATAAACCATCAAAGTCTCATCTGCTGCAAGTTTGTCTAATAGAGCATAGAATTGTGGGCAACTCGACGCATTACATGATGGATCGGTTACGGCATCATGAACCTTTTGTAAAAAAGCAGCTGTCTGACCCCCTGTTTTGAGAGTGCCATCCGGCCCCGGTAACAATCCTGCCAAACTAATGACACCGAGGGTAAGATTATTATCATTATTAACAAAGAAATTTTGCAAATCTTGCGCCGATGTTTGACTCACAATAGTTTTAACCAAAGCCAGCGCTGTAGCATCAGTTTTTGGATACCCTTGAACCGGTATAACCGCCATATGTAAATTAGAAAGATGCACATAAGGCACATCCGCATAATTACAACCCGTTGTAGTAGCCGATGCCGCCGTAGAACTACCTTCAATCGCCCCAAATAGCCCCATCGTTAGCATATTCGCTGCCTGACTAGTATCACTAGCTATTGTTGCTTCGCTTGCAGTGTTTCCCGTCTGCCCAAGCTCTGCAAACAGATACGAACCGGCATTATTAGGAGTAGAAGTATAATATTGTCCCTGAGCATTTCGTGGTTTTTTACCTTGTAACAAATCACTCCAAATCGAGAAATTACCCTGAGCTTCAGAGCCCATGAGACTCATAATATTTTGCACCGTTACATAAAGATTCATACACGAGATATACGCACCACCGTCTTCAATGTAACAGGACCCAGGCACTATCACTGCCGGCACGCTTATAGAGGTTGGACAGGCACAATACAACGGTGGCACATTACAATCCCATGCCTTTACCAATGGTACTGACACAGCTAGAGCAGTTACCAGAGCTGCAAATATCACTTTATTCATCTTCATAACATCCATCCCTTCTTATTTTTTTTCTTCAGCTTCTTTGGTTTAAAAAAAATCTTCCATCACTTTCTGTTAACCTTTAATATGAGCATCTTATTCACATTTATCATTCACATTTTTTGGTTTTAGCATTAATTTTTTTACATGTGCCGCATATACCATTCTTTCCAATACCCTGACCCGTTGGACATTTACCACATTTACCGTTTTTCATAACACCTTGCCTTGCCAGACATTTTCCACATGTACCATTTTTTGTGATGCCTTTCCCCTTTGGACAGGTTGTTGGCGTAGCAACTTCTGGTGCGGCTGATACTTGTGATGTCACCGGTGCAACAACTGGTGCAGTTGATACTTGGTTTGTTGCATTATTTACCGTGTTAACAAGATTATTCATAGTGGTTATTTCCGCATCTGCTGCAGAAATATCACACGCTTGCAGTCCATTTTGAGCTGCATATTGTATGCATAACCAGTGGTATACGTTTGCCGCTGCCACAAGAGCGTTGGCCTCATTGGCTAGTGTTTGTTGAGCAACAGGATTTTGAGTGTTATTTAAATCATTGGTAAGCTGACTTTTTAAATTAAGATAAACAGACCAGGCCGCATCTTTAGGATTTTTACGATCTGATAATATCTGACCATTTGGTAATATATCTGGTAACATAATTGAAGATAAAGGAGTCGATCCCAAAAGTGCTTGAAGAAGACTCAGACTATCGTTATTAGGGTTATATATTACCGTAGAAACTTTGCTTACAAGATTCTGCGCACTTGTTGTTGCTTGAGCAGCGGCAATCGTCCCTTTAGTTAACTGAGTACATGCATCACTACAAGTGGGAATAGATAATCCTCCTGACGACGTAACATACGGACAATTCAAGTTCGCACTTTGTGGAGCACAACTAAGTGCTAAGGCTATCTGATAACATGGCTGCGTAGAATCGGCTGGATTACAATTTGCAAGAGCTATTTGAAAAGCCGATTGCCCATACGTCGCCGATGATGGATCTAAATCTTGCGCTTGCGCATTAAGGTAATTATCAGCTCTCAAGAAACCCTGAACTGCTGGTACACTAGATGCCTTAATACCATACTTAATCAAGTTAGTTTCTGCCTTTATTGCGTTTTTTATAGCATCCAATTTTGGGCAGCTCGACGTACAAGATGGAGGTGCTGGCACGTCATATATTGAACAGCTAGATGGAATAATACACGATGGATCGGTTACTGCATCATGAACAGTTTGTAAAAAAGCAGCTGTCTGACCTCCTGTAGTACCATCCGGCCCCAGTAACAATCCCGCCAAACTAATGACACCGAGTGTAAGATGACTATCATTATTAACAAAAAAGTTTTGCAAATCTTGCGCCGATGTTTGACTCACAATAGCTTTAACCAAGGCCAGCGCTGTGGCATCGGTTTTTGGATACCCTGAAACCTGTATAACCGCCATATGTAAATTAGAAAGATGCACATAAGGCACGTCCCCATAATTACAGCCCGGTGTATAAGCCATTTGCGCTGTAGATGGTGAGGCAATATTGAGAAGCGAATGCCCAAGCGACGAAGCTGTTCCAGCAATCCCTGATGTTGGGATAACCTTTCCTACCTGCCCAAACATTGAAAACACGTATGATTGATAATTATTAGACATATTATTAACTACCGAGTCGGACGGTATTGTTGGATAGGTACCTTGCAATAAAGAATTCCAAATCGATAAACCAACGTAAGCTCCAGAGCCCGTGAAATTAATAAGATTTTGCACCGTTACATAAAGATTCATACACGAGATATACGCACCACCATCTTCAATGTAACAGGACCTAGGCGCTATCACTATCGGCGGCGCGCTTTTAGGAATTAGACAGGCACAATAGTTGAATTCTGCCACATCACAATCCCATGCTCTTACCAATGGCACCGATACTAAAGCAGTCAGCAGAACTGCAAACACCATTTTATTCATCATCATCTCTAACCCTCCTATTTTAAATATTGGCTCAGCCCAAAAATTTCGCTACAACCAGATTATAAACTAACCTATTTCCCGGCGCTCTTTTGAGCTACACCAACTGGTACATTGCTCGTTTTTGTGATTGATCCACCCACCACTGGTGCTGACAATACTTTTGCTAATGCTGCTAATGATTCCGTTAAGGTTGTCGCACAAAGAGTCATGGTACCACCTGAACAGGTACCCTTCTTTGCGGCCTGTATTGATTCATTTATTGCTACATTTGCCTTTGCAGCTGCATCAACAAATGCTTTTTGCTTTTCTGCAAGATTTTTCTTTGCCTGTTCATGCTTAGCAACAGCCTGTTCATGCTTGGCTACTGCTTGCGCATGCTTTTTCTTTGCTTGTGCTAATCGTTCTTGCGGTGTCATAGGCGACACTGGTTTTTGTTGTTGCTGGGCAATTACCCCTACACCGGCCATGCTCATAACAATAACCAACACCACTATCATTTTATTCATCTTCATAATCTTCCACTCCTTCTTACTTTTTCTCTAGCCTTTTGGATTTAAACAAAACTTCCAATACTTCTACTAATCTCAGCGTAGCGGAATCAATTTCTATATGTCAATAGTTTTTAGCTTTAAATGTGATCAATGCGATCAGGAGACAGAATTCATAAGAGAGGCGTGGCGTTTTTTGCATAAAAGAGGCTTTTCAAATTGCATCACAATTCATATTCTTTTTCATTTTCTTCCATTATTCCTTTGAATATTCAGAATATTCCCCTTTCGCTTAAGCTTTTGTCTTGGCCTAACACCGGCCCGGTGTGGCAATGTGTTGCTCGCCCAGAACACGTCAGCCTTATAGGCGTCAGGGAGATATATAAGAGGCCCTCCTTTTATATGCCCTTGTCTGCAAGATATTGGACAAGCAATATCTTGTCGCCCCGCGCCGGCGTAAGGCGCAAAAGATAAATATAGAAAGAAAAAATGATATAGAAACGAGAATGGCGAATAGGCTGTTACGCTTATCCGCCATCCAATCTTAAAAAGGGTTATCGTAGTAAACCAGTACTACTTCTTCTTTTTATCCACTTCCTTGTCCACTGGCTTCTTGGCTGTTGCCTTCTTTTTTTTAGTCGACTTCTTCTTCTTCTTCTTTTGAGTTGTCTTCTTTTTGCCGCCGCCAGAAGAACCGCTACCACTAGAAGAGACCCCACCGGAACTACTGCCGCCGCCAGAAGAACCGTTACCACTAGAAAAGTCCTCACCGGAACTACCAGTACTTGAAATGCCAGAGCCATAAGCAGTACTACCTCCTAATGGACCGGCTCCCACTGGCCCTCCCGTTGCTGCAGCTGCAGACGCTGGCACTGGACACGTGTCTTTGGTTGCAGGATTAACTAAGCGATAGTATGCCGTTGTTGATTGTGCTTCTTGCGACTGTTGATTATAATAATTTTGAACCTGTGTTATCTGGGCTGGCGTCAATGTTGGCAATGGAGAACCAGCAGGTAGCCCAGCACACATAAGTGCTTCAGCAGCTTGCGGGTTTTCTGTAACGTCAGTCATACCAAGATAATAATTCAAATCATGTGAAATCGGTGTGCAAGGCGGTGATTGTAAATCCATCCACGTTAAAATCTCCAATTGTGGTGTGCTGTAACTCAAAATAGACTGACAATTATTACAAGGAGGAATAACTGCCGACATAGCGGTAGGCCACATAGCCATCAGCGAAGGCTGTTCTGATGCAGGAGCATTCATAATGGCTATCTTATGTTGCTGATCAAGAGTTAATGCGGCAGTCCAGGCGGCAGAGTTCGCATCAATAATACTTTGCTGAGCCCGGCCCGCTTGAGTTTGATTTGGACTATTACCCCAACCTGTATACTCAAGAGCTTGTTGAGCACCGGCACATGAAACACCCGTTATAGGGTTGTTGTAGGTGGTCGGCGTATTCGGTTGCGG